>ENA-UESK01000723-UESK01000723.1-human-gut-metagenome-genome-assembly--contig:-NODE-723-length-14687-cov-5.929432_pt1 | contig 14687 bp, 10 predicted proteins | sample MGYA00243006_ERZ508007 | MGnify/ENA primary metagenome ERZ508007 (study PRJEB26167, sample SAMN06115452) | human gut metagenome | host: Homo sapiens | place: China:Jiangsu | collected 2015-08-21... | reverse complement strand
AAGTCGATGCATGAGTTTGTGGTAAAGTATGATATGGCGGAGTCGGTGGAAGAGGAAAGTTTGATGAGAGGGTTTCAAAGGTGGAGAAAGAAAATGGGGGACCGTACAAAATGAAAAAAGAATCGGATATTATAATAACGGCTATTCTCTGGATTATCCTTTCCTTTGCAAACAATTAAATAACCGGAAGCAGTTTTCAGCTTTCTACAACCAATATATAAGAAAGCGGCAGCTGTTTCATAAAACAACAATATAATATGGATAAATTTTCTATTCAATCGCTACTCACCGAGACGGCGCAAAAAGAAGAGAAGGACGGATTTTTTGAGTTGGAGAATCCCTACAAACTTGAGTTAAATCTTAAGAATCAACGAGTAATGTTGAAAAAGGGCGCAATGGTGGCGTATGCCGGTGATGTAAAATTCGAGCGCGAGGGCATTCTTAGCAAAGGACTGGGGAATATACTGAAAAAAGCAGTCAGCGGCGAAGGTACCTCCATGATGAAAACAGAAGGAACAGGACGCGTGTATGCAGCAGACTACGGAAAGAGAATACGTTTGCTCCATCTGGAAAACGAATCGATCAACGTCAACGGGAATGATGTGCTGGCGCATGAAGAAACCATTATGTCGAATATTAAGATGATGAAGAGCGTAGCAGGTATGATGGGTGGCGGACTGTTTCAAGTCAATCTGAGTGGAACGGGTTATATCGCTATCACGAGTCACGGAACGCCGTTGACACTGCTTGTCAAACCCGGACAACCGGTATTTACAGATCCAAACGCTACCGTGGCGTGGTCGGGCAATTTAACTCCGTCAATCAAAACCGATATTTCGTTGAAGACCCTGATTGGCAGAGGCAGCGGTGAAAGCTTCCAAATGAAGTTTGAAGGTGACGGATGGGTGATTATACAACCTTATGAGGAGAGCTATGCGGCAGGGGAATAAAATGAAACATATCTATCAGTTTCAACTAATGCTTTTGGGCATAGTATTGATGTTTTCTTCCTGTGGCGGACAATCGGAAAAGCGAGTTATTGAAGATGAAAGGCTTGCCAGCTATATGCTTGCCGGAATATATACCTTAACCGGCTATGAAGGGGAGGTAGAAGGGGTAACAGGGCTATTCGAAAGTAATTTGCCGGATACACTTGCATCCGATTTCCTTCCTCAAATGCAAGAGGGATATACCGATTTGCTCATTTTCCCCTTTAAAAAAGGAACTCCCAAATCTAGTATCCTGCGTGAACTCAAAAACTCTTGGGGAATAAACAATAAAGAAGAGCTACTGGCTACTTTGGAAGAATTGAAAAACGGCTTACATCAGGCTAAATTTGAGAAATGCCTTCAGGCTGTAAAGGAAAACGGTGGCGACAATGCTGATATCAATGCGATTGATTGTACAAAATATGGCATAGACAAAGAAGATGTAGTATTCGTTATCAAGAACTTCGACAAGATTTCTGCTACCGGTATCAAAGCGTGGGATTACGCACGCTATGCCAATAACGTTAACATGGCGCAGGGAGCCGGACTATTGACTGATGCTGAATGTGACGAGCTTATGAAAAGCCTGTTGGCTACTGCACGTGCCGCCTACAGTGACTGGAAGACTTACTTCGCTGATTTTGATATGGGGCGTCGCTTTTGGGGAGGTAACGAAAGTAATGCGGAAATGTTTAGCCGTAACGCTGCGTTGCTAGGTTCGGATAATGCTTATCTCATTTATAAATACATTCCGCTCCAGATGACAGAATAGTCTGCTAAATAACTTGTTTGTACACGTATTAACCAGCTTTAAAAGAAAAGGCACTGTCCTATCAAAATCGAACAGTGCCTTTTGTTATTTACCGGTTGTTCGTATAGAGTCCACTGTTTGCTAGTAATATGAAAAGACGCATGCATCCATTAGCTAAATTCTCTAAAATGAAGAAACTTATAATTGACAAAATCGAAGGCTCTCCCATCTATAAACATCCCTCTAACGACAATAAAATTGCCGGCAAAACGACACTACTAAATATTACTACTTGCAGCAGGCATATAGACGACATTTATGAATATACCTGCATAAGATAATGTAATATACTATATTAATTGGAAGAAAGAAGGAACTTTTCTATCTTTGCTAATATTAATCTTTTTCGCTAATTGATTAAGATAAGAAAGGAGAAAATAATATGACCCTTAAAGAAAAACAATTAGAGTTTATTATCTATTGTATAGAGAATACAGCTGAACGGTTAGGACGCTATAGTGCGGATGTATATAATAAACTAAAAGAATTAGGTGCTATAGACGGCTATATAAATGCTTTTTATGATACTTTGCATACCCAAGGGAAAGCCTACATAGTAGATTCTTTATTAGAATATATCTATCATCGTGATCCACAATGGTTACCGGAAGATTATCGTCCTTTTCAAGTTTCGACACAGCAAAAAGGAGATAAGTCATGTTAACTGTTTATCATGGTTCTACTTACCGTGTAGAACAACCATTAGCTGGCGTATGCCGACCGAATCTTGATTTCGGAGTGGGCTTTTATCTTACTGATTTAAAGGAACAGGCAGTTCGTTGGGCTCTTCGCACAGCTGATATTCGCCATGAAAATAGTGTGTGGCTCAATATTTATTCATTGGATATAGATGCCTGCCGCAACTCTTCTTTTAATTATTTGCACTTTACCACTTACGATGCACATTGGCTGGATTTTGTTGTAGCATGTCGACAAGGGAATGTTATATGGCAGGATTATGACATAATAGAAGGCGGTATAGCAGATGACCGTGTGATACGTACTATTGACCTTTATATGCGTGGTGATTACACTCGTGAAGAAGCGTTGTCACGTTTGATTCATCAAGAGCCTAACAATCAAATTTGTATTACGAACCAAAAAGTAATTGACGAACACTTACATTTTGTGGATGCTATACTTTTGCCTTTCCCATCTCTCTCAAAAGAAATCCCCAATGCTGATATTGTAATGCAAGGCAAATATTACAGCATTGTAGAACTTCTTGCTACCCGTCTGCATATTTCCAGTCTACAGGCACTTGATATATTTTATAATAGCGAAAGCTACCAGCGCATTGTCCACCGACTTGGAGATCTATATCTCATGAGCGATGCATATATTGCATATGAATTAATGAGAGAGCTACAAAAAAGACAAGGTTAATATCAACCTTGTCTTTTTTGTAGGTTAGAATATTCTATATAAGAAAATATTAGATATTTATCGCTTAATGATTTCTGAATAAAATATGATACTGTGGATTATAACCAGCGCACAAACTTCTTAATATACCAATTCTTCACGATCTGCGTCAAAATGCAATAAGAGAGCAAAATCCCAACCAGCCAGGGGAAATAGCTCAAAGGAAGAGCTGTCAATCCGATGGAACGCCCGAAAGCGGTGAAAGGAATAAGAATACCTATTGCCATGATTAAGAAGGTCAGTCCCATCACAGGCCATGTGGCACGGCTTTGTATGAACGGTATCTTGCGGGTACGTATCATGTGGACAATCAATGTCTGTGATAACAAACCTTCCACAAACCATCCGGTCTGAAACAGTGTCTGATGTTCGGGGCTGTTGCAGCTAAATACGTACCACATGACCAGATACGTGATAATATCAAAGATAGAACTGATGGGACCTACATAAATCATAAAACGACTTAGATCGGACGCATCCCATTTACGGGGTTTCTTTAGGAACTCCGGGTCCATACGGTCAAAAGGAATGGTGGTCTGCGATATGTCATACAACAGGTTCTGGATCAATAGATGTATCGGCATCATGGGCAGAAACGGCAGGAATGCACTGGCAAACACCACACTGAACATATTACCAAAATTGGAACTGGCAGTCATCTTTATGTACTTATTGATATTGCCGAATGTCTTTCTTCCTTCGAGCACTCCGTCTTCCAATACCATCAAATCTTTTTCCAACAAGATAATATCTGCGCTTTCTTTGGCTATATCCACAGCAGAATCGACTGATATACCAATGTCCGACTGACGCAATGCACCTGCATCATTGATTCCATCTCCCAAGAATCCTACCGTATTGCCTTGCTCCTGCAACAGAGAGATGATTTGCGTCTTCTGTAATGGAGTCAGTTTTGAAAATAAAGTGGTATCCTTTACCGCTTCTTTCAATGCTGTTTCGTCCATATTTTCTATTTCTATCCCCGTAAGAAAATGACTGGTATCAATACCTACCTGCCGGGCAATCGCTTTCACTACGACATCATTATCTCCCGATAGAATTTTCACTGCTACTCCATGCGCATATAACTGTTCAATGGCTTCGGCAGCAGAAGGTTTCGGAGGATCAAGAAAAGCAAGATACCCGATCAGTACCATTTCTTTTTCATCTTCGATGGCGAAATTACAATCTTTCTCGATAAAACTTTTTTGGGAGACTGCCAATACTCTCATCCCCTGCTGATTCATTTCTTCACTAATCATCTGTGCTTTGATTTTCAAGGCATCAGTCAAGGGATGAATCTGCCCGTTGAACTCGGCATAGGAACAGACATCGAGAACCTCTTCTACTGCTCCTTTGGTGATGATTTGCCGCTTTCCCTGCCTGTCTTCTATTACAACAGACATTCTTCTGCGCGTAAAGTCGAAAGGTATTTCGTCCACTTTAGTGTAGTCATCCTTCAAATGTTCCAGACTCAAATCTCTTACATGAGAAAGAATCGCTTTATCCATCAGGTTCCTTAAACCGGTTTGGAAATAACTGTTGAAGTAAGCATGACGAAGAATACGTTTACTGTTGTCGTCACTGCCATCTGCATTGATATATTTCTCCAATACGATTTTATCGCAGGTCAATGTACCGGTTTTGTCAGTGCAGAGTATGTCCATCGCTCCAAAATTCTGAATGGCATTGAGATTCTTTACGATTGTTTTCTTTTTAGACATGGCTATCGCTCCTTTAGAAAGGTTGGCAGTCACAATCATCGGTAACATTTCTGGAGTAAGGCCAACCGCAACGGATATGGCGAATATGAAAGCTTCAAACCAATCCCCTTTCGTAAAGCCATTTACGAAAAACACAAATGGAACCATAACCAGCATGAAACGAATCAATAAGAAGCTAACCTTGCTAATGCCTTTGTCAAAAGCTGTAGTGGCACGATGCCCGACCAGGCTCTTTGCAATAGTACCCAGATAGGTTTTGTTCCCCGTTTCAAAAACGATTCCTTTTGCCGCACCACTTATCACATTGGAACCCATATAGCAAATATTGTCCAATTCGATGACACTTCCTTTCCGAAACTGTTGTCCCCGTACCTCCGGAAACTTTTCTATCGGTTCGGACTCTCCTGTCAATGAAGCCTGACTGATGAACAGGTCTTTCGAATCGATGATCCGAATATCAGCAGGAACCATGTCCCCGGCTGCCAAATACACGATATCTCCCGGAACGAGTTCCGTAATTTCGATCTCTTCTTCATGCTCTCCCGCACGTTTGGCAAGACATGTGTTTTTTACCATTTTCATTAAAGAATCCGTAGCCTCACTTGCTCGCCATTCCTGCCAAAAACGCAGGATAGCACTGAACAGCACCATGGATGAGATGATAATGACTCCCGTCCATTCCTGCTCTCCGGGATCGGCCATCAATACATCCAAAAATAAGGATATAATGGCGAGCCCGGTCAGAACGCCAATGAAAGGATTGATAAACGTTTTGATAAACAGGATAAACGGATTCTTTTTCTGTTCATGCACCACTTTGTTTCTTCCATAAACGGATTGTCGCTCCTGCACTTCTCCCAACGTTAATCCAAGCTTTGTTGTCTGTAAGTATGAATAGATTGACTTACCGGGTTGTGTGGCAACCAAAAATACTTTCTCTGAATTGAATATGTACTGTGATGAACGCAGTTTTTTCTTCCATACCATACTCTCTAATTTTTTTTAAGTTACTAACTGCATTTGTTAATTCGATGCAAAAGTAAGGAAGACTTCACCGGGAAGCTGTTAGAGAATGATTAGAGTGGTATTAGAAAGCTATTAGAATTTCTTAAATATGCGGAAGTTTCACCACAAAAGTAGTGCCCTCATCCTTATGGGAAGATACGGTCAGTTCGCCTTTGTGAAGGTGGATAATCTTCTGTGTCAAGGCCATGCCTATACCATTTCCAGGAGCAATATGTTTGTTCTCTCCACGATAAAACAGTTTAAACAGGTTTTCTTTATCCGTATCAGACATACCTACACCGTTATCAGACAAACGAATGATTGCCCATTGCTCCCAATAGGCGATCAGGACTGATGAAGCCCGGTTGGAAGAGTACTTGCAGTTATTTTCTATCAGATTCACAAAAGCGGTGGTCAGTAAATAGCTGTTTCCGATTATTGTCAGCACATTATCTTCTTCGGCTTCCTGCTCAAATACTAATTCGATGTGATAATCCGGATGGGCTTTTAATACCAGTTCTCTGGCATCCAGCAACAGTTCGTCCAAACGGACTTCATCCATTGTTATCTGTTCCGACTGATAGTCGGCTTTTGCCAAATTCAACAATCCGTCGATCAGGTTTACAATCCTGTGAGAATCCTGCAGTGCATTGCCGATAGCTATCTGATATTGCTCGGAACTCCGTTCTTTCAATAAAGCTAAATCCAGTTCAGCTGTAAGGGCTGCCATAGGAGTACGTAATTCATGAGATACATTACTGACGAACATCTTTTGTGAATTGAAAGACTTTTCCAGGCGCTCCAACAATGCATTGAATGTCGTACTCAATTCTCCCAGTTCATCCTGTTCATTTTTTACGGGTAATCTTTTATCAATATGCGATGCTGTGATTTTCTCCGCTTCTTTCACTATATTACGTATCGGTTTTAAAGTGCTTCGAGAAAGGATATACCCCACAACCACTAATACGCTCAATCCACCGATAAATAGGAGAATAAGCATATTTCTTAGCGCATCTCGGTTGGCGTATCCGTAACCGTCGTAGGCTGCGGCGGTAACCACATAGTCTTTGCCCTCAAACGGATACACCAGTCCTATAGCCTGATATTCGTCCACATAGAAATTGATATTCTTTCGCTTCAGGATACGTTTTATCATCTCCGGCGTTTCTTTAACAATATCGTTTTGCAGAGCATCGTGATATAATATTTTAAAATCTGTTGTATAGACAGCAACCTCTACTTCATTAATAAACTTCTGATTATTCAGGTAAATAGACTGCATGGTTTTGGCATCTACTTGATCCTTAAGGAATAAATGTGCTTTGGTTATAGCTTCACTTTGAAGATTACGAAAGAAAGCATTGCTACGCGAATGTTCACTTACATAGTAGACAGCCATCACAAATACGAAGAATACCGCAGCTGTAAGCCCTGCATATTGTAGAGTCAACGTTGTCCTGATCTTCATATTTTATCAGTCAGTATGAAACCCATTCCGGCTTTGGTATGAATAAGTTTCGGTTCAAAATCCCGGTCTATCTTTTTGCGAAGATAGTTGATATATACATCTATGAAGTTCGTTCCTGTATCAAAATGGGTGTTCCATACTTTCTCCGCTATTTCAACCCTGCTCAATACTCTTTCGGCATTTTCTACCATATATAACAACAGGTTGTATTCTTTAGGAGAAAGTTTAATGGATATACCATTCCGTTCTACATCTTTTCGTTGAAGATCAATACGCAAATCTGCATAGACAAGTTCCTGCGGTAATTCCTGCGCATTACCTGTCACACGTTTCAACAGCACTTTGATTCTGGCATTTAACTCTCTGAAATCAAAAGGTTTCACCATGTAATCGTCTGCACCGGCATCGAAGCCGTCCAGTTTATCATTCGTCGATCCTAATGCCGTCAACATCAATATAGGAATATTGGGATTGGTTTTGCGAATTTCTTTCGCCAGTTCAAATCCGTCCATCTTAGGCAAAACAATGTCGGATATGACCAAATCGAATGTATGGGCTTGAAAAAGCCGTAACCCCATTAGTCCGTCATAAGCCACCATTGTCTGATAGCCATTTTCCTCCAGTCCGTTCATCAGCAAACTTGCAACCCGGGGTTCATCTTCTATAATTAGTATTGTGTACATAGGAAAGAATTCATTAATCTGAATGTATAAAACGAAACAAAAATAATGATTATTCCCCACTTATAGCCTTTTTCCTTGAAAAATCGGTGAGAAGGCCAAATAAAAAAGGTACCCAACGCAATGTGGATACCTTTATATGATTCATTTACATAAACCGGAAAATGACTCGTCCGGTTTGTGGCCCATTTACCCATTTGGGTTGTGAAGAGGGACCACACAAATCGGTGGAGTTTACTTTATTACGTACCGGAGGAATCACGTTCAGGACAGAGATTCCGCTTTCGGGAAGAGTATAAAGTAAACGATCGCGGCCATCACGAGGCTGATATACTCCTATATACGTGTCGGGAGTTTCGTTTGTCAGGCTGATAGTGCCTTCTTTCGTTTGGATATTCATCCAGGAAACATCACCAAAGTATCCTTTGAATTCGGGATATGTGAAAGTCTCACCCGGGATAGGATCGTTATAGTCGTTTTCCCATACATCGTATTGCGTTCCGTGAATACGGTTTTGCCATACACGGTAAGGTCCGGCACCCAGCCAGCGTTTGCTGATTACCTGATCTTCAGGATAGTCGAAACGAATACCCATCAAATCTACGACACCGGAGAAATTGTAGGTATAATCCAAAGCCAGTTCTCCACTCGGGTTAATTGTCCATTGGGCCTTATCCAGGTTGCCCAGTTTATAATTGGCGGTAACAACCAGATTACCTCCGTCTTCTTTCACATCCAGTTTCGTAAATACGGCAGCATCCGGGAATTCGCTGTATGTGCGGTCTTTTTCTTTTGCTTTCTCATCATCATGGTTATAGAACTGATCCAATGAGCGGTCTGCACGACGGGCTCCGATGAAACGGGGGCCATTGGCGAAACTAATCTTACGGTTATCTACAGATATCCCTTTCAGTTGTCCGTCTTTCTTTGAGAAGATGAACGTACGCTTATTCGCTTTTACAGTAAGCTCATTTTCTGTCTCTGTATAAGCAGGACGACTGGACAAGGGAGAAAGCTGTTCTGTCTGCTGATTCAGTTTGTTGACCGGGAAAGTCCAGCGCCAAAGTTCATGACCGTATGGGTCGATTGCTGTCAGAAAGAGGGCGTCTGCATTGGGGAGGATATTTGTTTTTATATCCAAAATGCCTGCCGAGTGAGCAACCACGTCACTGCCTTGCACTTCACCCTCTTTCAACACTTGAATAGCAGCATTGGACGCATCTGTTGCCAGCGGGAATTTTACTTGCTTCCAAAGGAAACGGCAAGTATTCAGATTCAGATAATCGTAACGGTTTTCTACGGAGAATTTGCCATCAAATTGCTTGTCGATAGAAGTATTCATGATTTGCACCGGACTCCATAACTGCTTGATAGTGTAGTAGCTACCCTCCTTTTCGTGATGTGGTCCTACAATTCCGTCTGCTCCAAAGTTTCCCTGGTTATCGATGAATCCGTCCATATCTACACGCTTCACACCTTCGTCTGCCAATACCCAAAGGAATCCACCGATACAACGGGGATGCTTGCGCATCATTTCCCAATAATCATATAATCCCGCACCATGGCCGCCATCGTATAAACCATGCAAGAATTCCGTAGGCATAAAGATTTCCGGTAAGCGCATGTAGTTCTGGCTTTCTCCGTAAGAGCGGTAATGCATGGTTTCAAAACCGGAGAAATTGCCTTGCGGGTGAATAACCGGACGTTTCTGCGGATCGTATTTATGAAACTCTCCATCCAGTTCGGTATTCCATCCTTTTTCATTACCATTACTCCACCAAATAATAGACGGATGATTCACGTCACGTTCTATCATGCCTTCAATCAGACGTACTCCGGTGGGGGTATCATACTTGCCATGCCAGCCTCCCAATTCATCCATCACATAAAGTCCGAGAGAATCACAGGCTTCCAAAAATTCCGGGTCAGCCGGATAGTGGCTCAAACGGACAGAATTCATGTTCATGCCTTTCATCAAAAGAACGTCTTCGATATTCTTCTCTTTACTCAACGTACGACCACTTTCAGGACGGAAACTATGGCGATTGACACCACGTACATTGATACGTACTCCGTTTATATAAAGTCCGTCGCTTTCGCGTACTTCAATCGTGCGGAAACCAAAATTTTCTGTTTCACTATGCAAAACCTTACCGGCCTTATCCAATAGAGAGAATTGCGCTTTATAAAGATTCGGAGTTTCCGCTGTCCATAATGCGGGGTTAGATACATTCAGTTGCAGGGAAGTCCAGTCGCCTCCAGCTTTTACGGGTACGGTGGTTTCCGTTATCTTTTTCCCTTTTTTATCTAAAATCTGTGTACGGATGCTCATTCCGTCATTAGAGATATTTGTGTAGCAGTTGGCACGGAAAGTTCCATCCATCTTTGCGTCAATGGCAATGTGCCGCAGGTTTACGGCTGGTTTCACCTCCAGGAACACCGGACGGAAGATACCGCCAAAATTCCAATAATCAGCACGACGTTCGGCAAGGTTCACACTGGCATTTTCACTTTCTTTGGCAACAGTGACTTCCAGTAAATTCTTTTTGCCATATTTCAGGAAATCCGTGACGTTGTATGAAAAACGATAGAAGGCTCCCTGATGTTTGGAACCCACTTTGCGTCCATTCACTTTTACTTCCGTGTCTGTCATCGAAGCTTCGAATACAAGATTGACCTGTTTGCCGCGAAACTTTTCCGGAACTTCAAATTCGTACTTATACATCCCTTTTTCATCGGCAACGCCTTTAGGAAATGGCTTTCCATAGAAAGTGATTCCATACTGATAAGTGCCGAAGCCTTGCAATTCCCAACAGGAAGGTACGCCGATTTTCGTCCATTTGCCGGAATTGCGTCCGTCGGTACAAAAGAAGTCCCATTCAACCATATCGTCGCATCCGTGACCGGAAAGATATTGCCTTTCCGTTTGTGGAAGGTTTTGAGCAGCCAGGGTAGTTGCCAACGCTAAGGTCGATAATAAAGTGGTTACTTTTTTCATTGTTACTTTTATTATTGTGTTAGTTATTTATTGCTATCATTGTTTACTACTGATGCGGAGATGCAGCGTATGTTCTTTTTTCTCTATGGCATATTTCTTCAATACACCCGGTCCGCAACTACTGTTTCCTAATCCAAGTATGGCAGCATCCATACTAAGAATAACTTCTGCACGTGGTTTTAAATTGCAATCGTGAGTTTCTTCATAGATGTCCTGTACGGTGTAATGCAGGGCAGATGCAGAAAATGCGTTTTCTACCGCGTCAATACGAATACCTTTATTCTGCTTGTCGGTCAGGGTAAGATAATGCACTTCCTCTTTGTTTCCACTGTCCTGCGGACGTGGATAATGTACGTATTGGTCTGCAACGCTTCCTTTCCAAAGCCCTATCATAGCAGATGTTTTGCGGTCAGGATAGTTATCCTGTGGCCCTCTGCCATACCAGGTAAATGTATCATAAGCAGGTGCCAGACAGAATGCGATACCTAAACGGGGAATTTCAGGAAGAACTCCTTGTGGCAAGAAAGTTGTTTCCAGATCAATCGTTCCATCTGAAAAGACCGTATAGACAGAAGTAGTCACCACTTTTCCTTCTTTATATAAATTACTTGTTTGAATCCGGACAATGGCCGCCCCGTCTGCACGTTTTTCATGGTGGAAAGATTCCAGATTTATCTGCGGATGATCCATTCCATGCAATTTCCAGTCTTTAGCCAACCAGTTTCCGAAGCTCTTGTCATTATCTGTCGGAGCACGGAAAACTTGAGTGACAGGCTGAACCGGAAAATCATCGGAGTGAGCCAGCATTTCTTTGCCCTTATATATAAGGGAAGTCATACTTCCGTTCACTTTCTTTTCCCACTGAACAGAAAAACCGCGTCCGCTAATCAATAAAGATTTATCATCCTCTTCCACTTGAAGCGTTCCTTTATTAATCAGATCGGTAGAGGCTAAATCTCCTTTCTGCAAACAGAATTGTTCCCAGGCCACTTCATGTCCTGCCTTTGCCCAAAGAGCATCCGATTTCAAAACAATGCTTACTTTCAGCTGGTAATCGGAAAGAGTTTTCAATGATCGGAAAGCCGGCAAACCGATTGTGCTACTTTCCCCTGGAGCTATTTCCGGCAATGTTATTTCTCCCCGTTCTTTCTCCTTACCATCCACTGATAATGTCCATAGACAACGATAAAGTGATAAATCAATATGATGATTCCGGTTGGTTACTCTCAACTCTCCATTCTCAACTTTCAACTCAACTGGTGCATATACCTTTTTTACCTCCCAATATTTAGGCGTAGTTTCACGGTCGCTCATCAGCAATCCATTAAAGCAGAAAGCTTTTAAATTCGGCTTATCGCCAAAGTCACCGCCGTAAGCCACCATGGTACGGCCATCGGGTAATGTCTTGTAGATTCCCTGATCTACCCAATCCCATATAAAACCACCTAGCATACGGGGATTGCTATATATCTCATCCCAATATTCCTTGAAATTTCCTAATGCATTCCCCATGGAATGTGCATATTCACTCGTCATCACCGGACGGTCGTCATTGGTACGTTCCGCAATTTCCAGCAACCGTTCCCAACGTGCATTTTCAGCGCGTTCCTTGTCTTCTCCCTCTGCAATGCCGGGATTTAAGTATTCCTGTTTCACCCGGGTATAAAAGCGGCTGATAACATCGACCGTCTTCGGGTCAGGATTTCCGTCCACTCCCTGCGCCCCCTCATAGTGTACAGGACGAGTGGGATCGAAATCATGCAGCCATGCCGAAATAGCAGCGAAGTTCGGTCCGTAACCGCTTTCGTTTCCCATGCTCCACATTACAATACATGGATAATTCTTATCACGTTCCGCCATACGGACCGCACGGTCCATAAATGCTGCATGCCAGTCGGGGGTACTTGCGAGTGTTCCACGCAATCCGTGTTCTTCTATATCCGCTTCGTCCATCACGTACAATCCCAAGCTGTCGCATAGCTCGTACCAACGGCTGACATTGGGGTAATGGCTGGTGCGCACAGCATTTATATTTGCCTGCTTCATTAAAAGAATATCCTGAAGCATCCGTTCTTCGCTCATGACACGTGCCGTCCGTGGATCATGTTCGTGGCGGTTCACTCCACGAAAACGAACCGGATTACCGTTCACTAACAGTTGTCCTTTTTTGATTTCTACAGAGCGGAAACCTACGGCCTGTTCTATCTGTTCTACGACTTTTCCTTCTTCATTTTGGAGAGTTAAGTGTAATTTATAAAGATAGGGCGTTTCTGCCGTCCATCTTTCCGGTGATTTTATAATGGCTGACAAACGTCCCATCTTACGCGGGCCACGCTGCGGATACCATTCATTCATCCGGCTTGCTTTATGCTCCAAATCAAGCATATCTTCCACATCACCTTTCAATGTGGCAACTTCTTTGCCTGAAGCATCCTTTAATACTCCCTGTAAGACATACCCTTTTCCGGTCATCCCTCGATATACACTGAATTGCGGATCAATCTGCAAAATAAAGTCTTCATAATCACCAGCAGACGCAGGAAGAGTGCGTACCGCATAATCACGGACATGAATATCCGGCGTATGTATCAGATGAATACTACGATGAATACCACCAAAACGCCAGAAATCCTGATCTTCCAGATAAGAACCGTCACTATATCGGTAGACTTCCAGTGAAATCTGATTTTCTCCGGATTTCAGATACTTCGTGACATTAAATTCGCTCGGTTCCATACTGCCTTGGCTATACCCTACCCGTTCGCCATTGATCCAAACATAAAAGGCGCTCATTACACCTTCAAAGCGTAGAAAAGTCTGCCCGTTCGCTTCCCATCCGGTCGGCAATACAAAAGTGCGGCGATATTGCCCTACCGGGTTTCTTTCTTTATACGTGGTATAGTCAGTTTTCGGTTCTCCCATCACCCGTGGAGGATCTATTTTAAACGGATAGCCTGCTGAAACATAGATAGGCGTGCCATATCCGTTCACTTCCCAGTTGGCGGGAACAGGAAAATCCGTCCAATCTTTATCATCAAAATTTATCTGATAGAAGTTCACGACTCTTTCATTGGGAACGGGAGTCCAACGGAATTTCCAGGTTCCGTCTAAAGAGATTGAGCCGTCTCCTTTCTGTACAGAGAAAGGGGTAAAAGCGGCTCTTGCCGGTTCACGATTGATCTGAAGAACATGATGATTCTCCCAATCATGCATTGTTTGTGCCTGTATCGGGCTTACAAACAATACACCCAATAGTAAAGTATATATTTTCATTCGTTCTTTTTTCTTCATATCAAGTAGACGGACGAAAGGGCATTTTGTACCCCTTTCTTTTATTGGAAAAGATGAAAGTTTCTCTCTATTAATATTTGAATATCGAATATTAAAATAAGAATATTGTATTAACATTAAATGTGTTGCAATTTAAAATAACCGTATAAGTCGCTCAAAAAGAGCTGTAAATATGTTATAATCTTCACAGAAATGGTTTTCTTTGTTATAAGATATGTCTCATATATCTTATATTCAGTATAAAACAATAAAAGAAATGGAAGATTACAAACAGACACTCTATAACGATGAAT
>ENA-UESK01000720-UESK01000720.1-human-gut-metagenome-genome-assembly--contig:-NODE-720-length-14701-cov-3.758206_pt1 | contig 14701 bp, 10 predicted proteins | sample MGYA00243006_ERZ508007 | MGnify/ENA primary metagenome ERZ508007 (study PRJEB26167, sample SAMN06115452) | human gut metagenome | host: Homo sapiens | place: China:Jiangsu | collected 2015-08-21... | reverse complement strand
CATATAAACAATAACAATCATGAAGAATACTCCGGTAGATTATCAGACAGCCAGAAAGATTATAGATGGCTACGGACTTCCCGATTTCGGGAAAGCGACGATCCGTGAAGTCGTTGCTATATCCACACAACTCGAACAAGAGACTAAAACAGAATTTATCCATATGGAAATGGGGGTTCCCGGACTGAAAGCGGCCCAAGTCGGTGTCGATGCCGAGATCAAAGCCCTTCAAGATGGCGTTGCCTCCATCTATCCGAATATCAATGGTACACCCGATGTAAAAGCGGAAGCATCCCGTTTTATCAAAGCATTTATCAATATCGATGTAGCGCCGGAAGGCTGCGTTCCCGTAACTGGCTCCATGCAGGGAACATACGCTTCATTCCTCGTCTGCGGACAATGTACGCCGGGAAAGGACACGATTCTCTTTATCGATCCGGGATTCCCTGTCCAGAAACAGCAGATCACAGTCATGGGCTATAGATACGAATCGTTTGACGTGTACGAATACCGGGGCGAAAAACTCCGGGACATACTGGAACAATATCTCTCCAAAGGCAACATCGCAGCCATGATCTACTCCAATCCCAACAATCCGGCCTGGTTCTGCCTGACGGAAGAAGAGCTGAAGATCATCGGAGACATGGCAAACAAATATGACACGATCGTGATCGAAGACCTGGCCTACTTCGCTATGGACTTCCGGAAACCGTTGGGCAAGCCGTTTGAAGCGCCTTTCCAGGCAACCGTTGCCCGTTATACGGATAATTACATTTTACAAATTTCAGGTTCAAAAGCATTCAGCTATGCCGGCCAGCGCATCGGCGTCACGGCAATCTCCGACAAACTGTATCACCGAGCCTATCCCGGACTGACACAGCGCTACGGAGGAGGAACGTTCGGAACTGTATACATTCACCGCGTATTATATGCCCTGTCGTCCGGCACGAGCCATTCGGCGCAGTTCGCATTGGCAGCCATGTTCAAAGCTGCGGCAGACGGAACGTTCGATTTTATTTCGGAAGTAAAAGAATACGGACGCCGAGCAGAAAGATTAAAAAAGATCTTTACCGATTATGGTTTCCGGATCGTCTACGACCATGACCTGGACGAACCGATCGCAGACGGATTTTATTTCACGATCGCTTATCCGGGAATGACAGGAGGAGAACTGATGGAAGAGCTGATTTATTACGGCGTAAGTGCCATTTCATTAAGCACGACAGGCAGTAACCAAGAAGGCTTACGCGCTTGTACTTCTTTTATCAAACCACATCAATATGCCCTTCTCGAAGAACGCCTGAAACTGTTCAAAGAGAATCACACTGCATAATTAACATAAGCCGGACTTTTATTTATGGTTCATTAACATGAAAGTCCGGCTTTTCGTTTGTTTCTTTAAACCAAAAGTTATATATTGTCGCTGTTTTATTAACCAGCAAGTATCCTCTGTCATGGCAATGTATAACAACATATTCAAGATAACTCATAATGACGTGCTTCCGGCCCAAGGAAGCATCTTGATATCAGAACCTTTTTTACAAGACGCCTACTTCCAACGTTCCGTCGTATTATTAATAGAGCATACGGAACACGGATCGATGGGATTTGTCTTGAATAAAAAAACGGATCTTATCGTAAACTCTTTTTTCAAGGAGTTTGCCGAATTTCCGGAGATACCGATTTATCTGGGGGGGCCGGTCAGCCCCAACCGTTTGTTCTTTATTCATTCCTTAGGGGATAATATCATTCCGGACGCATTAAAGATCAATGATTATTTATATTTCGACGGGGATTTCAACGCATTGAAACGATACATCCTCAACGGGCACCCAATCGATGGGAAAGTGAAGTTTTTCTTGGGATACTCCGGATGGACCGAAGGGCAATTAAACCATGAAATCAAACGGAACTCGTGGGCCGTAAGCCATATCACCACCGATAATATCCTGTCTGCCGATGGGGAGGGCTATTGGAAAGATTCCGTAGAATTATTAGGCAATGATTATAAAACTTGGACAAAATATCCGAAGGACCCGTATTTAAATTAACTGCATTATGCAGACATCGGAATAACCATCCGGTGTCCTGATCCAGTCCTTAAGCGTCCCCGCCTCGACAAATCCCAGACGGGTAAATAATTTCTTGCTAGGCTCGTTCGCCACGGGAATATGCACATAAAGTTGATGAAGCTTCAAAAACGTATAAGCGTATTCCATCAATAGTCTTAACGCTTCCGTAGCGAAACCACGTCCTTGATACTTACGATCCAGCATAATACCGCAAGCCGCCCGGTTCGGATGCGGCTCAAAATCGAATAAATCCACGATCCCCACGGAAGTCCCCGTATCGCATTCCTCGATCATGAAGCGAAGTTGGCGAGACTCATAGATACTCCGGTCGCTACCCGCTATATATTCCTTCAATATATAACGGGAATAGGGAGCCAAGGTATTCCCTACTTCCCATAACTCCGGATCATTCTCCCAACGATACAACAACTCCAGATCCTCTGGTTCCAATGCCCTCAAACGGACTCTATCATTCGACAATAACATATTTACCCAAGGATTACTTAAACAAGCCGACCACTCTTCTTCGTATATATATGGTAAACCGCTTTCTTGTTCACGAGCTTGTCCATAAACAAGAGCATCTGCTCGTAACGGGCATCGGGGAAGCAGAAAGCGTAGTCCGTAAAGCCTTTCATCTGGTTCTTGCGACAGATAGCATCCATCACACGCTCCACGTCCAAATCCCAGAGATTCACGAATTCCAGATCCGGCATAGCTTTCAGGCAAACGGCCTTTACCTCCTCAAAATGATCCTCCCTGCACAAGATCAAAAGGCGGCGATGCTTAACCGCTTTAGCCTTCTTGCGTAGAGGGGCTGAAATCATCGCCCAGCAAGCTTTCAGCAGGACAGCCAACCGGATCAGTATCCGCATCAACCAACCGGACCCCGGATAATATTTCTTATAGAAAATCAACATGGCGCCGTAAAAAGCCCTTATGTACCTCAAGTCACCATGCTTCGTACTCTCCCCCTTATAATGCAGGATCCGTTCCGGCACGTACAAGTTCTTATAGCCTCCCAACACGATCCGATAAGACAAATCGATATCCTCCCCATACATGAAGAACGACTCATCCAACAAGCCAACCTTATCCAACGCCTCATGACGAAGCAACATGAACGCACCCGCCAGCACCTCCACCTTATGCGTCTGCTCTTTATCCAGATACGGAAGGCTATAACGTGCGAATGCCGGAGAGTTAGGAAACAGCTTTGAAAGGCCGAATATCTTGCAGAACGACACCCAAGGCGAAGGGAAAGCCCGTTTGCTCTCCGGCAAGAATACCCCATGCCCATTCAACATCTTCACACCGATAGCTCCGATCTCCGGGTCCTCATCCATCTGGAAGCACAGGCTGCGGAGGCTCTCCTCTCCCACCACGGTATCGGGATTCAGCAATAACACGTATTCCCCGGCGCACTGGCGAATCGCCTGATTATTGGCCTTGGCGAAACCGGGATTATCTTTATTCTCAATGAAAACCACCTCCGGGAACTTAGGCCGGAGATATTCGACAGATCCATCCGTCGAGTTATTATCCACCACGAACACCTCGGCGTCCATCCCCGTTACGGCGGCACGGACAGAATAGAGGCATTGCTCCAGAAAATACTTCACGTTATAGTTAACGATGATAACGGACAACTTGGTTTCTTCGTAGGTCATTCCAGATATTTATAAATTAGGATTTATGAATTAGGAGAAGTGAGGTTGAACTCAGTACGATTGATAATGGATCGTCCTAAGGTGATCTCGTCGGCATACTCGATCTCATCACCGATAGACACGCCACGTGCGATGACACTGATCCTCACATCGTAACCAGATAGCTTCCGGTAAATAAAAAAGTTAGTCGTATCGCCTTCCATGGTAGTGCTCAACGCCAAGATGATCTCTTTCACCTCACCTTCGGCCACACGTCGCACCAGACTGTCGATACGCAAGTCGCCCGGTCCGATACCATCCATCGGCGAGATGATCCCGCCCAACACATGGTATACGCCACGGAATTGCCCGGTATTCTCTATCGCCATCACCTCCTTGATATTCTCTACCACGCAAACCAAGGAATGGTCACGGCTGGGGTTGGCGCAAATAGAGCAAACCTCATCATCACATATATTATGGCAGACCTTGCAGTACTTCACGTCTCGACGGAGGGCAACCAAGGCCGCGGCGAAGTTTTCCGTATAGCCGACGTCCCGGCGCAACATATAAAGCGCTAGCCGGAGCGCTGTCTTCCTCCCCACCCCCGGCAAGGAAGCCAATTCATTCACGGCATTTTCCAACAAGGCTGAAGGATATCTTTGATTCATCTACTTTCTGTATTTGACTACAAAAATAGAAAGAATTTACGAATTAACGATAAACCTCAAATTATTTACTCGGCTTCTCCCCCATCCCATTCAAGTCGCACATCTCTTGCTTGATATGTACAACTATAACTGCTCTAGGTATAATTGTTCATGTCCTCAAGTAATAAACATTCTTTTTGCCATATACAAACATACTTACTACTTGATCTATTTCCAAATGATCGCCGTGGGATGTACAGACCACGACGTGATTTGTATATTCCACGACTTGGTCTGTACAGATCACGCCGTGGTTTGTAGAATTATACAGCATGCGAACAAGAATTCATACGCTACTGGGCAAGAATTCATATAGATAATTTGGGTACGGTTGCCCTAACTATTCTAAAGAATCCTTGCATGTCTCAGCCAGAAAACATAAATTTGTCACCCAACACCCGTTTGGTGGAGCTATTACGAACTAATAATCTAACATTTTAATATCGTGAAACCAGAAAATGAAGAAAAGGTAACCGGGCTGCCAGAAAACGCCTACCGAGAATTAAAAGAAGGGGAAAGCTACAAGCCTCTTATGTCTCCCAACAAACACTATCCGGAGGTTACGCCTTGGTCCGTCCTTTGGGGATTGGTCATGGCGGTGATATTCAGCGCGGCGGCCGCTTATCTGGGCCTGAAGGTCGGTCAAGTATTCGAGGCCGCCATCCCGATCGCTATCATCGCCGTAGGGTTGTCCAGCGGATTCAAGCGGAAGAACGCCTTGGGAGAGAACGTCATCATCCAGTCTATCGGGGCCAGTAGCGGCGTGATCGTAGCGGGGGCCATTTTCACCTTGCCCGCCCTTTATATCCTGCAAGACAAATATCCGGAGATCACGGTCAATTTCTTCGAGGTTTTCATGAGTTCCTTGTTAGGAGGTATCATCGGGATCTTGCTATTAATCCCGTTCCGTAAATATTTCGTATCCGACATGCACGGTAAGTATCCCTTCCCGGAGGCTACGGCAACCACGCAAGTACTCGTCTCCGGCGAGAAAGGCGGAAGCCAAGCGAAGCCCTTGATCTTCGCCGGATTAATCGGTGGTTTGTACGACTTCATCATCGCCACCTTCGGTTGGTGGGGCGAGACGATCAGTACCCGTATCGTCGGAGCCGGTGAGATGCTGGCGGAGAAAGCCAAGATCGTATTGAAAGTCAATACGGGCGCTGCCGTGCTAGGTCTGGGTTACATTATCGGATTAAAATACTCCTTGATCATCTGCGCCGGTTCATTCTTGGTATGGTTGGTGATCATCCCCGCCATGTCCGCCATTTTCAGCGCCGACGTACTTACGTTCGGCAATGACGCTATCACGGCGACCGTCGGGAGCATGAGCGCCGAGCAAATCTTCACCACCTATGCCCGCCACATCGGTATCGGAGGTATCGCTACCGCCGGGGTGATCGGCATCATCAACTCTTGGGGAATCATCAAGGGAGCCGTAGGCTTGGCGGCGAACGAGTTGAAAGGAAAAGGAGACGCTGTGGAGAGTAATACTATACGTACGCAAAAGGATTTGTCGATGAAAGTGATAACGATCGGTATCATCGTATCGCTGATCGTCACCTTCCTGTTCTTCCAGTTCGGCGTACTTCATAATTGGTTCCATGCCGCCATCGGCTTATTGTTGGTCGGGGTGATCGCTTTCCTGTTTACGACCGTAGCGGCAAACGCTATCGCTATCGTAGGGACGAACCCGGTATCGGGCATGACGCTCATGACGTTGATCCTCGCCTCCATCATCTTGGTCGCCGTAGGGTTGAAAGGGCCGGCCGGCATGGTATCCGCCCTGATTATCGGAGGCGTGGTTTGTACGGCGCTTTCCATGGCGGGAGGTTTCATTACCGACTTAAAGATCGGCTATTGGCTGGGGAGCACACCCGCCAAGCAAGAGACTTGGAAATTCTTAGGCACATTAGTTTCCGCCGCTACGGTAGGAGGCGTGATCTTGATATTGAACCAGACGTACGGTTTCACGACCGGGCAATTGGCCGCTCCGCAAGCGAACGCTATGGCCGCCGTTATCGAGCCATTGATGAGTGGTTCGGGGGCACCTTGGGCTTTATACGCAATTGGAGCCGTCCTCGCCGTCGTATTGAACTTCTGCAAGATACCGGCGTTGGCATTCGCCTTGGGTATGTTTATCCCTTTGGACCTGAATACGCCGCTTTTGATCGGTGGAGCGATCAGTTGGTACGTAGGAAGCCGTAGCAAAGACCAAAGCTTGAACTCAGCCCGCTTGGAGAAAGGTACGTTACTGGCTTCCGGCTTTATCGCCGGCGGCGCCTTGATGGGCGTGGTCAGCGCAGCCTTACGTTTCGGCGGAATCAACTTGATGAACGAGGAATGGGCATCTAGCAATGCCGCCGAGATACTGGCGGTTGTCATGTACCTTGTCATGATCGCTTACCTCACATTTAATTCCCTGAACGCGAAAAAAGAATAGAATAAAGGAATAAGGATATGGAAGCACCTGTAATCAATGTGGGAATCATGACCCACAAAGCGGTCTCATTTGTTTTTAACGAAGAGTATGTGCATACGGAAACCGGCACGTTCACCATAGGCGAGCAACGTGCCCTCTGGGTAAACGGCAAGATCGTGTACAATGGGAAGCTTTATCAGGAGCTATTCTTCGAGCCGACCAGCCCGCAATCCTCTTTCGACTTGAAGGCGGTCACGATCGGCGTGGATTTTCACTGGCAACGACAGGAGGATCAACGCTTCAAGGGAGCGTTGAACCTCGTGGCGACCGATAAAGGTATCGTCACGATCAACCAAGTGGACGTGGAGGAATACCTTACCAGCGTAATCTCCTCGGAGATGAGCGCCAACGCCTCCAAAGAGTTGCTGAAAGCCCATGCCGTGATCTCGCGAAGCTGGCTCTTGGCACAGGTCGAGAAGAATTTCAACTTGAACGGATCGGTTACGCCCTATAAAAGTTGTTACCGCGACAACGAGACCTTGATCCGCTGGTACGACCGGGAGGACCATGAGTTGTTCGATGTCTGTGCCGACGACCATTGCCAGCGTTACCAAGGTATTACCCGGGCATCGAACCCGATAGTCAGGGAGGTGATCAAAGAGACCCGTGGAGAGGTATTGATGGATAACGATACGATCTGCGACGCCCGCTTCTCGAAGTGCTGCGGAGGCGTGACCGAGAAATTCGAGAATTGCTGGGAACCGGTTCCCCACTCCTATCTTACCGCATTGAGGGACGGCGAGACTCCCGCCTATCCCGACTTGACGGACGAGCGGGAAGCGGAACAATGGATACGTACCTCACCCGAAGCCTTCTGTAATACGACGGACAAGGAGATCCTTAGCCAAGTGCTAAACAACTACGATCAAGAGACCACGGATTTCTACCGTTGGAAGGTAGAATATACGCAGGAGGAACTATCAAGGTTGATCCACCGGAAAACGGGTATGGATTTCGGGCCGATCATCGATCTCATACCGTTGGAAAGAGGTTCGTCCGGACGTATCACGAAACTCAAGATCGTAGGGGTACGCCGTTCGTTCACCATCGGCAAAGAGCTTGAGATACGCCGGACATTATCCGAGACGCATCTATACAGCTCGGCCTTTGTTGTCGACAAAAAGGATATCCGCCTCGATATCCCCTCCCGCTTCATCTTGACAGGAGCCGGATGGGGACATGGCGTAGGGCTTTGCCAGATCGGAGCCGCCGTGATGGGAGCCAAAGGATATTCGTACCGGAAAATCCTCACGCATTATTTCCCCGGAGCCTCTATTGAGAAAAGGTATTAAACAAGGGTGTCCAGATTTTGGACACCCTTGTCCAATTATTGGACACTCATAAACAATCGTACGCCACTCACCCCTCTGTTTTTCAACCACATAAACACAATGGCACGGTATTTGATTTTATCTTACCGGAAAATAATACAATAACAATATGAAAAACATCGGGATCGCAATTCGCTCCCTTTTTAAGAGAGGGCAACACAATGTAATGAAGATTATCTCCTTGGGTATAGGACTGACCATCGGCTTGGTGCTGATCGCTAAAGTCCACTTCGAGAACACCTACGATAACTTCTATCCGGACGGAGACCGGATCTATCGAGTATATGAGAAATTTTTCATGAACGGGGAAGTGGGCGACCACGGGCAAACGCCCGCCGGAGTAATCCCCCTCTTGAAACAAGAGACACCGGAGATCGAGGCCGCCACACGCTATACGTACTTCCGGGGAAACTCCCCTTTTACGATGTCCGACAACAAGCATCGGCTCAAAGCGACCTTCATCCTAGCGGACAGTTGTCTTTTCGACGTATTGCCCCGCCCCATGCTCATCGGAGACCCTAAGCAAGTTCTCTCCCAACCCATGTACGTGCTCGTATCCGACGAGATCGCCGAACGTATCGGCGGTAACGTGATGGGAAAACGTTTCGAGATTGACGACGCGCCGGGACAAGCCCTCACGATAGGCGGCGTATTCAAGAAACTACCGGACAACACCGAACAGAGTTATGACATTATCGTATCCCTTTCCTCCATCAGCAAGTTCATGTGGGACGGAACCCATATGTTAACCGGAAATGACCGCTACCAAAGTTATGTCAAGGTATCGCCGGGTACGACAGAGGCCCAGTTGGAAGCGGGAATGAGACAGATGATCGACAAGCATTTCCCCGTAAACGACCTTAAGAAAGCCGGCGTGGAACTGACCTTCACCTTCCACAAACTACTCAACGTACATATGGAGGACGATATGGCCAAACGTATGGCCTTGATCCTCTCGTTCATCGCCTTCGTATTGATCTTCACCGCCGTAATGAACTATATATTGATCGTGATCTCCTCCATCGTGAACCGCACGAAAGAGATGGCCGTACGCAAATGTTACGGGGCGAGCGGTAAGGATATCCAAGGTATGGCGTTGTCCGAGGTAGGGACCCACGTCACCGTCGCGCTAGCGCTGGTCGTACTTTTGATCCTAGGATTTCAAGGAATTATAAAGGAGCTGATCGGCACGGGAGTCCGATCGTTATTCCTATCCACGGGTATGTGGGCGATATGCCTCACGGTCATAGTCGTACTTATCTCTACGGGCATAGCTACCGGCTGGTTCTTAGGACGCATTCCTGTAGCGGCTGTTTTCCGGAGCATCCGTGAGGCACGCCGCCTTTGGAAATTGGGACTCTTGTTCTTCCAGTTCACGGCAATCAGCTTCCTCGCCTCCTTATTGCTAGTGGTAGGCAAGCAATACGACCATATGGTGAATGATCATCCGGGATACAATCCCGAGAATCTTGCCTATGTGTATATCGGTGCCGTAGACTCCACGGGGCGTGCCAAACTGATCGAGGAAACCCAGAGATTGCCCGAGGTAGACGCCATCACGACTTGCTATAACCTTCCTTTCTGGGGAGCCTCGGGCAATAACGTCTATCTTCCGGGAGACGACCGGGAACTATTCAACATCGCCGACCTCTACGACGTAGGAAACGATTACCTGAACGTATTGGAAATCCCGATCGTAGAAGGACAGTACTTCACCGAGAATACCACCTCCTCGCAAGAGATACTGGTGAGCCGCAATTTCATTGAATACATGAAACCTTTCGCCGACTGGAAGGATGGAGCCGTGGGCAAGACGGTACAAATAACCGGACACGATACCAAGTCCGAGTCGATGCCTCTCTTCACGATCCGGGGCGTGTTCGAGGATTTCCGCCTAGGCTCCATAGCGGGAGAAGATCCGCGAGCCAAGATCATGTTCTATACGAAAGGGGCGGCCCAACATATGGTCATTCGATACCATAGCCTTTCTTCCGAGGCCCTACGCAAGACGCAGGATCTAATGGGGCAACTCATCCCGGATAAAGAACTCAACGTGATCTCCTTCAAGAGCGAGATGCTGGAAGGATACACCTCCTCCCGGAAATTCCGTGACTCCGTCATGATCGGTGGTATCGTCACCTTGCTGATCGTCTTCATCGGATTGATCGGATACACGAACGACGAGGTGAACCGTCGCCGGAAAGAAATGGCGATCCGCAAGATTAACGGAGCCACGGTAAAAGACATACTCCATATTTTCTTGAAAGATATCATCACCATGGCATTGCCAGCCATCTTACTTGGTTGCGGTATCGCTTTCTATATCTCCCAAAAATGGCAAGAACAATTCTCGGAAAAGATCCAGCTATCCTGGTATCTATTCGTGGGAGGAGGCGTATTGGTACTCACCGTCATACTGGCGGTTTCCGGATATAACGTATTCCGTACCACCCACGACAATCCCGTAAACAACCTCAAGTCCGAATAAATCAAAAGGGCCGCATCTTATCCAGACGGCGGCCCTTTGACTTAATGTTTACCTATTTCCCGGTTATGATGAACAACCGGTTCGCTTTCACTCTCACGAGCTATTACTATGACACAAAGGTAGGCCGAAGGTTTAAAACGATCAAAAAGAATTCGACGAATCGGGCGTTTTCCTCGGTGAATCTCGTTATTTTTCCTACTTTTGTCCCTATTAATACATACAACCATGGGACTGAAAAAACAATTCGTATCGGCGATTTTGCTAGGCAGTGCGCTAACCGCTCCCCTATTCGCTCAAGATATCGCCACTCCGTCTAGCTCGATAGACACTTTAGCCATTTTCTCATTCAACGATTTCCATGGGGCTTTCGCCTCCGACGGGATCACGCCGGGAGCCGCCCGGTTGGTACAAATGACACAAAACGAGAAGCAACGCTATCCGCATTCCATCGTTGTCTCAGGCGGAGATAATTTCAGCGGAAGCTATTTCTCCAAGATCACGAAAGGCGAGCCTATCAAAGAGATGTACGAGGCGATGGACGTGGAAATGTCCGCCATCGGTAACCACGAGTTCGACTGGGGGCTTCCTTACCTAGTGGACACCGCCGCTTTGAATATCCCCCATGTGGCCGCCAATATCACCGAAGAGAAGAGATATACTCACCCCGACTGGTTGAGTCCCTACCGTATCGTAGAGCGTAAGTTGAAAGATGGCTCCTCCCTGCGCATAGCCTTCATCGGACTGACCACGACGGACACCTACGTCAAGACCAAGCCGGAGAACCTGAAAGGGCTTCAGTTCACGCATCCGCTGGGAGCGGCCTGCATACAAACCGTCTACCAGTTAAAGAAAGAGGGCCAGATCGATATGATTATCCTCTTGATGCACATCGGCACGGATATGAAAATGCCTTACCGCATCACCGAGGAGAACGCCCAAGGACTGCCGTTCATCGATAAGGTAGACGCCATCATATCCGCCCACTCACATGAGCTGGTGCTCGATAAGATCAATAACATCCCCATCATCCAAGCCGGCGTAAACGGTACCCATATCGGGAAACTGCTGTTCCAGATACAGGATTTCAACGGACACCGGGATATCTCTTTCATCCAAGGGGATACCGTGCGTGTAGCCTGCGAGGAGAACCCGGAGATGCGAGAGGCCGTGGAGAAGATCATGGATAAATATCGGCTGAACGAGAAACTTGCCACGGCAAAAGAGGCCTTGATCCACGACCGTACCATCAATAAGTTCGACTATACGCCTATCGGGGCGTTGGTCACGGCCGCTTACGCCAAGCGTTTCCAAAAAGAGATGCCCGCTTACAAGGATCAGCCGGTGATCGGCGTAAACCATTACGGAGGTATCCGTGCGGCCCTCCCGAAAGGGGATATCACCCGACTGCGTGCCGGCAACATCCTGCCTTTCGGCTCCGCTATCGTTGCTTATCGTTTCGACGGCAAGCGGTTGAAGAAGCTATTGGAGGATGGACGGAAGAATCCGAACGGTTTCCTTCAATCCTCCGACCTCACGCTTACCCTAAGCGGAAATAAGATCGAGAAAATAGTCTATACGAGAGGCGGGCAAAAGACCGAGATCGAGGACAATACCCCTTGCGTGGTGACCCTAGACGCTTTCATCACCGATGGCGGAGACGGGTACGACGCCTCTTTATTCAAGGGCTACGAGATCCCGGAATTCGATAATTTAGGTATCATATCGACCGACGCTTTCATGGACTACCTAAAGGGCTTCAAGAAACCCATCACGGTAGAATCCACGCATATGCCGGTTATTTCAAAGTAAAGCCGTATCTTTGCGCAGAAGAAGACAGAAGTTAGCAATACATGAACAGCTATATCATCCTTTTTATTATCGCTGCCTATTTCGCCGTCTTGCTGCTGATAGCATGGATCACGGGACGTAATAACAGCAACGAGGCATTCTTCCTCGGGAACAGGAAATCACCTTGGTATATCGTTTCTATCGGTATGGTAGGGACATCCTTATCGGGGGTGACGTTCGTATCGGTACCCGGCATGGTGCGGGCGATCGATATGACGTATATGCAGACTGTATTAGGCTTCTTCGTGGGATATATCATTATAGCCAAGGTATTACTACCGCTATACTATAAGTTGCAACTTACCTCCATCTACTCGTATCTGGATGACCGGATCGGGAGAAGGGGGTACAAGACAGGGGCCTCATTCTTCCTGCTCTCGAAGATCGTAGGGGCGGCCGCACGCTTATATCTAGTGGTCTTGATCTTGCAAACCTACGTGTTCAACGCTTGGAACATCCCATTCGCCGTGACCGCTATCCTCAGTATCCTGCTGGTATGGCTATATACGTTCCGGAGCGGTATCAAGACGATCATCTGGACAGATACGTTGCAGGCCCTTTGTCTCGTGGCAATGTTGATCGTGATCATCTGGCAGGTGAAGGACAAGATGGGACTGGATTTCGGGGGTATGGCGCAGACCTTGGTGGAAAGCCCTCATTTCCGGATCTTCGAGTTCGGCGATTGGCATAGTACGCAGAACTTCTTCAAGCAGTTCTTCAGCGGTATCTTTATCACGATCGTCATGACCGGGCTGGATCAGGACATGATGCAAAAGAACCTCTCCTGCAAGAGCTTGAAGGATGCCCAGAAGAATATGTACACTTATGGATTCGCCTTCACGCCGGTCAACTTTTTGTTTCTCGCGCTAGGGGTACTGCTACTGACATTGGCGGCACAGCGGAACATCCAGTTGCCAACCCTCAACGACGATATCCTCCCGATGTTTTGTACCTCGGGGATCTTGGGCGGGAGTATCTTGATCTTCTTTACGATCGGTATCATAGCGGCGGCTTTCAGTAGCGCCGACTCGGCGTTGACAGCGCTCACCACCTCTTTTTGCGTGGATATCCTCGGCGTGCAGAGAGAGGAAGCGAAAAGGGCGAAACGTACCCGCCTAAAGGTACACGTGATGATATCCGTCTTGTTCGTCTTGATCATCTTGGCGTTCAAGGCCGTAAATAACCGGAGCGTTATCGACGCGATCTACATGATAGCGTCGTACACGTATGGTCCTCTATTGGGGCTGTTTGTTTTCGGGCTTTTCACGAAGCGGAAACCCCGTGACAAATACGTGCCCTATATCTGTATAGCCTCCCCGTTGGTTTGCCTCGCCACGGATTTCTTGGTGAAACAATACGCAGGCTATACGTTCGGCTACGAGATGCTTATGGTAAACGGAGGCATCACGTTCGCCGGGCTGTGGCTTTCGGCAATTGAAAATGGAAAATTGAAAATTGAAAATTAAGCTTCGCCATTATTCATTATTCACTATTCACTATTCATTATTCATTAATTTATATTTTATGGAAATTAAAAGCGCAGAATTTGTTATCAGTAACACAGACGTAAGGAAATGCCCCGAGGGTAATAAGCCGGAGTATGCCTTCATCGGACGAAGTAATGTAGGCAAATCCTCCTTGATCAATATGCTTACCAACAAGAAGGGCTTGGCGATGACTTCGCAAACACCGGGTAAGACTTTACTTATCAATCATTTTCTTATCAATAACGAGTGGTATCTGGTAGATCTTCCGGGGTATGGCTTCGCCCAACGAGGCAAGGAGAACCGGGAGCAATTGAAACGTATCATCGAGAACTATATCCTCGATCGCGAGCAACTGACCAACCTATTTGTCCTTTTGGACTGCCGCCACGAGGCGCAAAAGATCGATCTGGAGTTTATGGAATGGCTGGGTGAGAGCGGGGTTCCTTTCTCCATTATCTTCACGAAGATCGACAAGATCAGCAAGGGACGCTTGAAAGAGAACCTAAAAGTCTATACGGATAAATTACTGGAGACTTGGGAAGAGCTTCCTCCGATCTTCCTCTCTTCCTCGGAGAAGAAAGAGGGACGGGATGAGATTCTGGACTATATCGAGTCTATCAACAATAGCTTGAAT
>ENA-UESK01000711-UESK01000711.1-human-gut-metagenome-genome-assembly--contig:-NODE-711-length-14806-cov-6.361939_pt1 | contig 14806 bp, 10 predicted proteins | sample MGYA00243006_ERZ508007 | MGnify/ENA primary metagenome ERZ508007 (study PRJEB26167, sample SAMN06115452) | human gut metagenome | host: Homo sapiens | place: China:Jiangsu | collected 2015-08-21... | reverse complement strand
GGGCTTTAGCAAAGACCACCAAATACTATATGTGCAATAAATAATACTATATCATCAACACTTGACACAAATCAATGTAAACATGCTTTAAATCATGTTTTAAATTATAAACCTCGAACGGGAATATTTCTCCCTGTACTCTGTAGGGGTACTCCCCCTACGCCGTTTGAATACCCGGTTGAAATTCGATAGATTATTAAAACCGCACCTGTAACATATTTCAGAAATACTGTCACTTGTATCGGTCAAACGGCATACCGCCTCAGCTACCCGGATCTCGTTCAAGTTATCGATAAATGTCTTTCCCGTCCACTTCTTCAAGAAACGCATCAATGAGGCATCGCTCATATTTGTTAACTTAGCCACTTCCGACAAGGTGATACGTTTTTGATAATTTTCGTGTAAATATAACATGATACTATCTAAACGATCGGTATCGTTATTATTATAGTTCTTTACCGTGTTCACGGCATTCAACCGACGGGCTGCTTTATCCAAAGATAGAATCTTAAGAATCTCGACCAAACGCAACAGGTTCTTGAAAGAATCCGGCTTGTTATCGTTCGACAACATTCTTAATTTATCTTGAATGCCAAGTATCATTTCCCGGCTGAAAACAAGACCACTGGAAGCGTTATCAAACATATCCTTCATGGTCTTGAAATGCCGTCTATTGATTAAGCTATCAAATAACGATTTATGAAATTGTATCGTTATCTCAAAGATCCCATTACACGGACACTTATGGTTCGAGTAAGCATGCTTCGTTCCTCCCGCGATCAACACCAAATCCAGATCATCGATTTCCTCGACCGAATCGCCAACTATCCGGATAGCACCAGCGGCATTCTCCAGATAGTTCAACTCAAACTCCATGTGTACATGTAACGGAAAATTAAACCCCGATTTCGGGCGTTGCATGACCAAGAAGCAATCTTCTGATGAAAGCGGGGTAGTTTCCTTCAATACGTCTACTTTCCCCATACACACAAAGCTTTTTTATTCGAGTATCAACGTACTGATTACCGGGCAATGGTCGGATGGGAACAGATTATTCAACGTTTCAGTCAATACACCATGACGCAATACCTTGATATTCCCTTTCACGAAGATATAATCGATCCATTCACGCTTGTCGTAAGGGATCTTTCCAAAATCATGGAATGTCCATTCCGGGCCGTAAGTAAACCCTGCGATCGTGCGGGAATGAGTCAAATGACGAGGATCACTCGGATTAGTCAATACTTGTATCGGCTCATCAGAAGGCACGGCATTGAAATCGCCAGTCACGATTATAGGCAAATTCTCGGATAATTTCTTCGCTTGCTCCAGCACCAATGAAGCTCCTTCATGACGAGCCACTTTCCCCATATGATCCAAGTGCGTATTCAAGAAGAAGAATTTCTTTCCCGTATTCTTATCTTTCAAGATCGCCCAAGTAGCTACACGCTCGCATGCGGCGTCCCAACCTTTCTTACCAACGGCATTTATATCTTCGGCTAACCAGAAATTACCGTTTTTCTCAACGGAGAAACGATCCTTACGATAGAAAATCGGAGCGTACTCCCCTTTCGTCTTGCCATCCTCACGACCAACACCCACATAAGCGTATTCCGGTAAACGATTAAGCAAATCATTCAGTTGATTATTCAAGACCTCTTGCGCACCGAACACATCCGCCTCATAGAATTTCACTAAATCAGCAGCGAAATCTCTTCTGAATTTCCATTGATTATCCTTATCACCCGAATTATCGTAACGGATGTTATAAGACATTACATTCATTTTCTCATCGTTGTTTTTAGCGAATAAGCAACCAGTGGCAAATAAAGCCACCATTAAACAAAGTAAAATTCTCTTCATGATATTGATTATTATATGTTTCTTATATGTCTCAGTATTTATCTATGGTCTTTGTTACCTCGCAAAAATAAAGTTTATCCATTTATTAAGCAAATAAGGAAGAACAAAAAAGGCCGACAGATTGCTCTGCCGGCCTTTCTTTATAGTTTATTAAACGTTCCTATTCTTCATCATCTTTGTCCATGGCATTGAAATCAACCACGTTCTTGCGATTAGCGAAGATACGATCGAACTCATCCTTTGCGCCTACGATCAACTTATCAAACTCACGCTGACCGGTACCGGCAGGAATCAAGTGACCACAGATAACGTTCTCTTTCAAACCTTCCAAACGGTCTACCTTTCCGTTGATAGCAGCCTCGTTCAATACTTTCGTCGTCTCTTGGAAAGATGCGGCGGACATAAAGCTGTTCGTCTGCAAAGCGGCACGTGTGATACCTTGAAGGATCTGGTTGGCTGTAGCCGGAATAGCGTCACGTACCTCGACCAACTTAAGGTCACGGCGTTTCAACATACTATTCTCATCTCTCAACTTACGTGCAGTCACGATCTGTCCGGCCTGCAATGTCTGAGAATCTCCCGGATCGGTAACAACTTTCTTGCCCCAGATACGATCGTTCTCGTCCATTACCTCCAACTTATCAACAATCTGCTGCTCCAAGAAGCGAGTATCTCCCGGATCAACCACCTCTACCTTACGCATCATCTGACGAACGATAACCTCGAAGTGCTTATCGTTGATCTTCACACCCTGTAGACGGTATACATCCTGAACCTCATTCACGATATATTCCTGCACAGCCGTCGGACCTTTGATCGCCAAGATATCCGAAGGAGTGGTAGCACCGTCTGATAGCGGCATACCCGCACGGATATAGTCGTTCTCCTGAACCAATAATTGTTTAGACAGAGGAACCATATATTTCTTAACCTCACCCAACTTAGACGTTACTGTGATCTCACGGTTACCACGTTTGATCTTACCGAATCCTACCTCTCCGTCGATCTCAGATACGACAGCAGGGTTAGACGGGTTACGAGCCTCGAACAACTCGGTTACACGAGGAAGACCACCGGTGATATCACCGGCCTTACCTACGGCACGAGGGATCTTAACCAAAACCTCACCAGCTTTCACTACATCACCATTGTCTTTCACGACGTGAGCGCCCAATGGCAAAGAGTAGTTCTTCAAGTAATTACCATTCTCATCCACGATATGAGCGGCCGGAGCCTTCGTCTTATCCTTAGACTCGATGATGATCTTCTCCTTCAAACCGGTAGTCTCATCACTCTCAACCTTGTAAGTTACGTTCTCTACCAAACTCTCGAACTCGATCTTACCGGAAACCTCTGATACGATTACGGCATTGAACGGGTCCCACTCGATGATCACGTCACCCTTCTTAATTGAGTCACCGTTGTTGAAGAACAACTTAGAACCATAAGGTATATTATGAGTCAACAACACAATCTTCGTGTTCGGATCAACAATGCGCATTTCAGCCAAACGGCTTACTACTACCAAATGTTTCTTTCCGCTCACCTCGTCTACCGCCTCAACAGCACGAAGCTCGTCGATCTCTAAAATACCATCATATTTAGATGTAATACTATTCTCTGTTGCGATGTTGGATGCGATACCACCGACGTGGAATGTACGCAACGTCAACTGTGTACCCGGCTCACCGATAGACTGTGCGGCGATTACACCGACAACCTCACCCTTCTGAACCATGCGGTTCGTAGCCAAGTTACGTCCATAGCACTTAGCGCAGACACCCTTCTTAGACTCACAAGTCAATACGGAACGAATCTCGACGCTCTCGATCGGAGAGTCTTGGATTGCCTTAGCGGCATCCTCACGGATTTCCTCACCGGAACGAACGATAACCTCGCCCGTAATCGGATGGATCACATCGTGAACAGATACACGACCTAAGATTCTCTCATACAAGGAAGCGATCACCTCCTCGTTATTCTTCAATTCCGTACAAACCAAGCCACGCAATGTACCACAGTCTTCCTCGTTTACGATCACGTCGTGAGAGACGTCAACCAAACGACGAGTCAAGTAACCGGCGTCGGCAGTCTTCAAAGCGGTATCGGCCAAACCTTTACGAGCACCGTGAGTAGAGATAAAGTACTCCAACACGGACAAACCTTCCTTAAAGTTAGAAAGGATCGGGTTCTCGATAATCTGACCACCTTCTGCACCACTCTTCTGCGGTTTCGCCATCAAACCACGCATACCGGACAACTGACGAATCTGCTCCTTAGAACCACGGGCACCGGAATCCATCATCATGTAGATTGAGTTGAATCCATCGTTATCCGCCGTCAATTGCTTAATCAAGATATTAGACAAGTTACTATTAACGTGTGTCCAAGTATCGATAATCTGGTTATAACGCTCGTTGTTGGTAATGAAACCCATATTATAGTTAGCCATGATCTGCTCAACCTCATCGTATCCCTTCTGAACCAACTCATCCTTTTCAGGCGGGATCAGAACGTCCGCTAAGTTGAAGGACAAACCACCCTTGAATGCCATATAGTAACCCAAGTTCTTGATATCATCCAAGAACTGAGCGGTACGAGCTACGCCACAAGCCTTGATTACCCGACCGATGATGTCGCGAAGAGACTTCTTACCCAACACCTCGTTTACATAACCAATCTCTTTCGGCACGAACTCGTTGACCATCAAACGTCCAACAGAAGTCTCAACCATCGTCTTCACCAAGTTACCGTTCTCATCCAAATCCTCCACGTAAACATGGATCGGAGCATGGATATCTAACTTCTTCTCATTGTAAGCGATCGTAGCCTCTTCCGGACCATAGAAAGTCAAACCTTCGCCTTGTGTACCCTTGCGCAACTTGGTAATATAATACAAACCAAGCACCATATCCTGAGAAGGTACGGTAATAGGAGCACCATTCGCAGGGTTCAAGATATTGTGTGAAGCCAACATCAACATTTGAGCTTCCAAAACAGCCTCATTACCTAACGGCAAGTGAACAGCCATCTGGTCACCGTCGAAGTCGGCGTTGAATGCCGTACATGCCAACGGGTGCAACTGGATAGCCTTACCCTCGATCAATTTCGGCTGGAACGCTTGGATACCCAAACGGTGCAATGTCGGGGCACGGTTCAACAATACCGGGTGGCCCTTCATTACGTACTCCAAAATATCCCAAACAACCGGTTCCTTACGGTCAACGATCTTCTTGGCGGATTTCACCGTCTTCACGATACCGCGTTCGATCAATTTACGGATAACGAAAGGCTTATAAAGCTCGGCAGCCATATTCTTCGGCAAACCGCACTCGTGCATCTTTAATTCCGGACCTACGACAATAACCGAACGAGCGGAGTAGTCAACACGCTTACCCAACAAGTTCTGACGGAAACGACCTTGTTTACCTTTCAAACTGTCGGACAAGGACTTCAACGGACGATTGGCGTCTGTCTTAACAGCGCTCGATTTACGAGAGTTGTCAAACAAAGAGTCCACGGCCTCCTGAAGCATACGTTTCTCATTACGTAAGATCACTTCCGGAGCCTTAATATCGATCAATCGTTTCAAACGGTTATTACGGATAATAACACGACGATATAAATCATTCAAGTCAGAAGTAGCGAAACGGCCACCGTCCAACGGAACCAACGGACGCAGTTCGGGAGGGATCACCGGGATCACCTTCATGATCATCCATTCCGGTTTGTTACGACCTCTGGACGCACGAAAAGACTCAACCACCTGAAGGCGTTTCAAGGCCTCGTTCTTTCTCTGTTGAGATGTGTCCGTGTTCGCACGGTGACGCAACTCATAAGAAAGAGAATCCAAGTCCAAGCGAGCCAACAGATCATAAACAGCCTCAGCGCCGATCTTAGCGATGAACTTATTCGGATCCGTATCCTCTAGCAATTGATTTTCTCTTGGAAGGCTATCCAAAATATCCAGATATTCCTCCTCAGATAATAGGTCTAACTCACCGACCGTGTCTACGCAACCCGGCTGGATCACGACGTAGCGTTCGTAATAGATGATGGAATCCAGTTTCTTGGTAGGAAGACCTAGCAAGTAACCGATTTTATTAGGCAAGGAACGGAAATACCAAATATGGGCAACAGGAACCACCAAATGGATGTGTCCCATACGTTCACGACGAACTTTCTTTTCCGTAACTTCCACTCCACAACGATCGCAGACAATACCTTTGTAACGGATACGCTTGTACTTACCGCAATGGCACTCATAGTCCTTGATCGGACCAAAGATACGCTCACAGAACAAACCGTCACGCTCAGGCTTATACGTACGATAGTTAATTGTTTCCGGTTTCAAAACCTCACCGCTGGAGTTCTCTAGGATCTCCTCAGGGGATGCCAGACCGATGGTTATTTTTGAAAAGTTACTCTTTATCTTGTTTTCTTTTCTAAAGGCCATATTATTTATTTATAAAGAGTTATCAATAGATAAAGTAGACGGGCCGTAGCCCACCTACTTCTTTATTGTTATTGAATTAATCCAGAGTGAAACTCAAACCAAGTCCTCTCAACTCGTGCAATAATACATTCAGAGATTCAGGGATACCCGGCTGTGGCATCGGATCACCCTTCACGATCGCCTCATAAGCCTTCGAACGTCCTACAACGTCATCAGACTTAATCGTAAGAATTTCCTGAAGAACATGAGCGGCACCGAAGGCTTCCAGTGCCCAAACCTCCATCTCTCCGAAACGCTGACCACCGAACTGTGCCTTACCACCTAACGGCTGTTGCGTAATCAAAGAATACGGACCGATTGAACGGGCATGCATCTTATCGTCAACCATGTGGCCCAACTTCAAGAAGTAAGTCACACCCACCGTAGCAGGTTGGTCGAAACGCTCACCAGTACCACCATCATACAAGTAAGACTTACCGTAGCGAGGAATACCAGCCTTGTCTGTCCATTCATTCAAATCATCCAAAGTCGCACCATCGAAGATCGGAGTAGCGAACTTAACGTCCAACTCACGTCCGGCCCAACCCAACACGGCCTCGAAAATCTGTCCCAAGTTCATACGAGAAGGCACACCCAGCGGGTTCAAGCAGATATCCACCGGAGTACCGTCTTCCAAGAACGGCATATCCTCCTGACGAACGATCTTTGATACGATACCCTTGTTACCGTGGCGACCGGCCATCTTATCACCTACCTGAATCTTACGTTTCTTGGCGATATAAACCTTAGCCATCTGTACGATACCTGTCGGCAGCTCATCACCGATCGTCAAGTCGAACTTCTTACGTCTCAACTCAGCGTCAAGCTCCTTGTACTTCTTCAAATAATTCAAGATAACCTGCTTGATCAACTCATTCTTCTGAGCGTCTGCCGTCCACTTGCTTACTTGGATGGAGTTATAATCCAATTCTTCCAGAGATTTGCGGGTAAACTTAGCACCCTTAGCGATAATCTCCGTATTCATATAGTCTTTAACACCTTGAGAAACCTTGCCGTTTGTAAGCACTAACAACTTATCAACTAACAAAGTCTTCAAGCTAGCCATCTTTTCTTCGTATTCCTCGTCCAACTTCGGCAAGATCGCCTTATCAGTCAATCTGGATTTACGTTTCTTGACAGCCTTCGAGAACAAAGCGGTCTCAATAACCACACCACGCAAAGACGGAGTAGCCTTCAAGGAAGCATCCTTCACATCACCCGCCTTATCACCGAAGATAGCACGCAACAACTTTTCCTCCGGAGATGGATCAGACTCACCTTTCGGAGTGATCTTACCAATCAAGATATCACCCGGCTCGATACGAGCACCAACACGAACAATACCTCTCTCATCCAAATCCTTGGTAGCCTCTTCGCTGACGTTAGGGATATCGGAAGTCAATTCCTCCATACCACGCTTTGTCTCACGTACCTCAAGGATATACTCGTCAACGTGAACAGACGTAAAGAAGTCCTCGCGAACCATACGCTCGTTCAACACGATAGCATCCTCATAGTTATAACCCTTCCAAGGCATGTAAGCCACCTTCACGTTACGTCCCAAAGCAAGCTCGCCTTTCTGGGTTGAGTAACCCTCGGTAAGGATATCGCCGGCTTTCACACGTTGTCCGCGATGACAGATCGGTTTCAAATCGACCGTCGTGCTCTGGTTGGTCTTACGCCATTTCGGGATATTATATGTCTTAACCGCATCCTCGAAGCTAACGAATTCCTCGTCCTCCGTGCGGTCATATTTAATCTTGATACAAGTAGCATCAACGAACACAACCTCGCCCTCACGCTCAGCCATGATCTGAGTACGGGAGTCACGGGCAACCTGCGCCTCGATACCGGTACCAACGATCGGAGCGTCCGTTCGCAACAAAGGAACTGCCTGACGCATCATGTTAGATCCCATCAACGCACGGTTAGCGTCATCATGTTCCAAGAACGGGATCAGTGAAGCCGCGATAGAAGCTATCTGCTGCGGAGCCACGTCCATCAAGTCAATCTCAGAAGGAGGGACAACAGGGAAGTCAGCCTCGAAACGAGCCTTCACCTTATCACGAATAAACTTACCGTTATCATCCAATGGAGCGTTACCTTGAGCGATTGTCAACTCTTCCTCTTCCTCCGCCGTGTAGTATTGCAAGCCTTCCTCAGAGAAGTCGACCTTTCCATCTGCCACCTTACGGTACGGAGTCGAGATGAAACCAAGATCGTTGATCTTAGCGTATACACATAAAGAAGAGATCAAACCGATGTTCGGACCTTCCGGGGTCTCAATCGGACAAAGACGACCATAGTGCGTATAGTGAACGTCACGAACCTCGAATCCGGCACGCTCTCTAGACAAACCTCCCGGACCTAGGGCTGATAAACGACGCTTGTGCGTGATCTCCGCCAACGGGTTCGTCTGGTCCATGAACTGAGACAAGGCATTCGTTCCGAAGAAAGAGTTAACCACGGAAGAAATCGTCTTCGCGTTGATCAAATCAATCGGAGTAAACACCTCATTATCGCGAACGTTCATACGTTCACGAACTGTACGTGACATACGAGCCAAACCAATACCGAACTGGTTATACAATTGCTCGCCAACCGTACGTACACGACGGTTGCTTAAGTGGTCGATATCATCCACGATAGCCTTCGAGTTGATCAACTCGATCAGGTACTTGATGATCTCGATAATATCTTCTTTAGTCAAGACCTTAACATCAGCGCTTGTAGTAAGGCCTAACTTCTTGTTGATCCTGTAACGTCCCACCTCACCCAGATCATAACGTTTCTCTGAGAAGAACAGGTTCGTGATAACCTCGCGTGCGCTAGCCTCATCAGCCGGTTCCGCATTTCTCAACTGTCTGTAGATATACAACACAGCTTCCTTCTCGGAGTTACTCGGGTCTTTCTGGAGCGTATTATATATGATAGCATAGTCGGACAGATTCTGGTCCTCACGATGCAACAAGATATTTTGCGTGCCTGAATCCAAGATAGCCTCGATATTGTCACTATCCAATACAGACTCACGGTCGATGATTACATCGTTACGTTCAATAGAAACCACCTCACCAGTATCCTCATCTACGAAATCCTCCACCCAAGTCTTCAAAACACGAGCGGCCAGCTTACGTCCGATAAACTTCTTCAGGTTTGCTTTCGTTACCTTCACCTCTTCCGCAAGGTTGAAGATTTCAAGAATATCTCTATCGCTTTCAAAACCAATAGCTCTCAAAAGAGTAGTTACAGGCAATTTCTTTTTACGGTCGATGTAAGCGTACATCACATTGTTGATGTCCGTAGCGAACTCGATCCATGACCCCTTGAACGGGATAATACGTGCGGAGTACAACTTCGTTCCGTTTGCGTGCGTGCTTTGTCCGAAGAATACGCCCGGAGAACGGTGCAGCTGAGACACGACAACACGCTCGGCGCCGTTGATCACGAAAGTACCTCTGTCCGTCATATACGGAATCGGACCTAAGTATACATCTTGGATCACCGTATCGAAGTCCTCATGATCCGGGTCCGTACAGTACAGTTTTAACTTCGCTTTTAAAGGCACGCTATAGGTTAACCCGCGAGCGATACACTCATCGATACAGTAACGAGGCGGATCTATATAGTAATCTAAGAACTCCAACACAAAATTGTTACGGGTATCCGCAATCGGGAAATTCTCGGCAAATACCTTATACAATCCCTCCTTCTTTCTCTTTTCAGGAGGAGTGTCAAGTTGAAGAAAGTCTTGGAACGACTTCAATTGAACTTCGAGAAAGTCCGGATACGGGAACTGATTCTTTATCGAAGCAAAATTAACTCTTTGGTTTTCAGCTGTTGAAGACATCTAGTAAGGAATTTATTGAACTTATTGAAATTATAGACACAAAAAGGTTAAGAGTCTTCGTAGTCGGAGACTCTTAACCAAATCACCTGGAAACCAGGTTATAAATACTATTTAAGCTCAACTTCAGCTCCAGCCTCTTCCAACTGTTTCTTCAATTCCTCAGCATCAGCTTTAGCGATACCTTCCTTGATTGCACTAGGAGCGCTATCTACCATATCCTTAGCCTCTTTCAAGCCAAGACCTGTTAATTCTTTAACTAACTTAACGATAGCTAATTTATTAGCACCAGCTGCTTTCAATACAACATCGAAAGAAGTCTTCTCTTCTGCAGCGGCAGCAGCACCACCAGCAGCAGGACCAGCAACAGCAACAGCTGCAGCAGCAGGTTCGATACCGTACTCTTCTTTAAGGATAGTAGCTAATTCGCTAACTTCTTTAACGGTCAAGTTTACTAATTGTTCTGCAAAAGCTTTCAAATCTGCCATTTTTGTATGATTTAAATGATTATTTATCTGTGTAATGTTTTAATGAAAAATTATCTTTCTTCCAAAGTCTTCAACAGACCATGGATAGTTTGTCCTGATGACTGAAGAGCAGAGATAACGTTCTTCGCCGGAGATTCCAACAATGCGATAACATCGGCAATAAGTTCGTTTTTGCTCTTGATATTTACTAATGCCTCAAGATTCTCAGCACCTACATAGAAGCTTTCTTGTACGTAAGCAGCCTTCAAAGCCGGTTTAACGACTGCACCTTTTTTAGCGTCCTTAGTAAAATCCTTAATCAGGCGAGCGGGAGCATTAGCGACTTGTGAGAACATCACAGCCGTATTGCCTTTCAAAGCTACGTTAAGATCAGAGAAGTCACCCTCAATGTTCTCCAACGCTTTCTTAAGCAAGTTATTCTTTACAACGACTAACTTAACCTCACGCTTGAAACACTCTCTTCTCAATTTGCTGGTTTTCTCAGCGTCCAACGCCTCGATATCCGTCAAATAGAAATTAGGATATTCCTTTAATGTTTCAGTTAATTGACCTATAACAGTTCCTTTATCTTCCTTTCTCATTGTTCAATTGTTTTTTAGTTTTCTTCAACTGATTTGGGGTCAATTTTAATACCCGCACTCATTGTACTAGAAAGATAAATACTCTTTATATACGCACCTTTAGCCGCAGTAGGTTTCAACTTGATCAAAGTTGAAATAAACTCCTTAGCATTGTCACGAATCTGTTCCGGAGTGAAAGACACCTTACCAACAGATGTGTGAACGATACCGCTCTTATCTACCTTAAAGTCGATCTTACCTTGCTTAACCTCCTTCACCGCATTTCCGATCTCATTGGTAACCGTACCACTCTTTGGGTTAGGCATCAAACCACGAGGGCCTAATACGCGACCAAGAGCACCGATCTTACCCATGATAGAAGGCATAGTGATGATAACATCAATGTCAGTCCAACCGCCTTTAATCTTATTAATATACTCATCCAATCCAACATAGTCAGCTCCAGCGGCAGTAGCTTCAGCTTCCTTGTCCGGAGTACATAATGCGAGAACCCTAACCTGCTTACCAGTTCCGTGAGGCAATGAAACCACGCCTCTCACCATTTGATTGGCCTTACGGGGGTCAACACCTAAACGGACATCAACATCTACGGATGCGTCAAACTTAGTTGTAGTAATTTCCTTCACTAAAGCTGAAGCTTCTTTCAATGTATATGCTTTCCCAGCTTCAATCTTGCCCAAAGCCAACTTTTGATTCTTTGTAAGTTTACTCATCTCAATTGAAGTTTATTAATTATTACCCGGGAATGTCCCTTTAACAGTGATACCCATACTTCTGGCTGTTCCCGCAACCATTCTCATGGCTGACTCGACAGTAAAGCAGTTTAGATCGACTAATTTGTCTTCAGCGATAGCTTTCACCTGCTCCCATGTGATCTCAGCGATCTTAGCACGGTTAGGTTGAGCGGAACCGCTCTTCTTCTTAGTAGCTTCCAACAACTGGATTGCCACAGGAGGAGTTTTAACGACAAAGTCGAAAGACTTATCGGCATAGTAAGTAATTACAACAGGTAATATCTTACCAGCCTTGTCTTGGGTCTTGGCATTAAATTGCTTGCAAAACTCCATAATGTTAATACCCTTAGAACCCAAAGCAGGTCCTACTGGGGGAGAAGGGTTTGCTGCTCCTCCTTTAATCTGCAATTTGATTTGTCCAGCAACTTCTTTAGCCATTGTTTCTAAAATTTTTTAGATATATAACATCAATAACAGAAAGGTAGCACTTTTCGTAACCAGAGTACTATTCTTTCTCAACTTGCATATAACCCAACTCAAGGGGAGTCTTGCGTCCGAAGACCTTAACCATCACCTTAAGTTTCTTTTTCTCGGCGTTGACCTCTTCGATTATACCCGTGAAACCGCTGAACGGTCCAAAAGTAATCTTCACACTCTCGCCAACATAGAACTGGATATCCAGATCCTCTTGTTGTTCCTGCAACTCGTCAACCGTACCTAAGATACGATTCACTTCCGCAGGACGTAATGGCACGGGGGTATCAGAACCACCCAAGAAACCAATCACGTTCGGAATGTTCCGCAATCGATGAGCAACCTCACCGACCAAAGCGGCCTCAACCAGTACATAACCCGGCAAGTAAGCCCTTTCTTTCATGACCTTCTTACCGTTTCGTACCGTAAAGGTTTTCTCGGTCGGAATCAAGACTTGAGATACATATTCTCCCAGATCCGTATTCTTCAGCTCAGCCTCTAGATATTCCCGTACCTTGTTCTCCTTGCCACTGATGGCACGCAGAACATAAAATTTCTTTTGGATATCAGACATACCTTAACTGATTAGAAAATTTGGTTGTAGAAGAAACGCATAACAGCCTCGAAGGCCCCGTCAACAACAAAGATCAATGCGGCGATGATAAGGGAAGCAAACATAACAACAACCGCACTATTGGAAAGCTCTGCTCTCGTAGGCCAAGAAACTTTATAAACAAGTTCGTTATAAGATTCCTTAATATAAGTAATTATCTTTTTCATCGAATCTATAGATTTTAGCACGGAAGGAGAGGCTCGAACTCCCGACACCTGGTTTTGGAGACCAGTGCTCTACCAACTGAGCTACTTCCGTAGAAATAGCCAGCCCTTAAAAAGACTGGCTATAACATTATCTAATGCTTGAATTAGTTCTCTAATTCTGTGATCTGGCCTGCACCTACTGTACGTCCACCCTCGCGGATAGCGAAACGAAGACCTACGCTACATGCTACCGGATAGATCAACTCAACCTCGATCGTTACGTTATCACCCGGCATTACCATTTCAGTTCCTTCCGGCAAAGTGATCTCACCAGTTACATCCAATGTACGGATGTAGAACTGAGGACGATATTTGTTGTGGAACGGAGTGTGACGACCACCTTCCTCTTTCTTCAAGATATAAACCTCAGCCTTGAACTTAGAATGCTCTTTAACCTGACCCGGGTGGCAGATTACCATACCACGCTTGATCTCATTCTTATCGATACCGCGAAGCAACAAACCAACGTTGTCACCAGCCTCACCTTGATCCAATAACTTACGGAACATCTCAACACCTGTAACAACAGATTTCTTACCAGCAGCGCCAAGACCGATGATTTGAACTTCCTCACCTACCTTAACGATACCTGTCTCGATACGACCTGTAGCAACAGTACCACGACCTGTAATTGAGAATACGTCCTCAACCGGCATCAAGAACGGCTTGTCGATTTCGCGCGGAGGCAGAGGAATCCAAGTATCACAAGCTTCCATCAACTCCATTACTTTATCTTCCCATTGAGCATCACCGTTCAATGCACCAAGAGCAGAACCACGGATGATCGGAGTGTTGTCACCGTCGAATTGATAGAATGAAAGCAACTCTCTCATCTCCATCTCAACCAATTCCAACATTTCCTCGTCGTCAACCATGTCACACTTGTTCATGAATACAACCAATCTCGGAACGTTTACCTGACGAGCCAAAAGGATGTGCTCGCGAGTTTGAGGCATAGGACCATCAGTAGCAGCAACTACGATGATAGCACCGTCCATCTGAGCAGCACCAGTTACCATGTTCTTTACGTAGTCGGCGTGACCCGGGCAGTCTACGTGAGCGTAGTGACGGTTAGCTGTTTCATACTCTACGTGAGAAGTGTTGATAGTGATACCTCTTTCCTTTTCTTCAGGAGCGTTATCGATAGAATCGAAAGAACGCAATTCAGAAAGACCTTTCTTTGCCAACACTGTAGTGATAGCAGCTGTCAACGTGGTTTTACCGTGGTCAACGTGACCAATTGTACCAATGTTTACGTGCGGTTTGGTACGTTCGAATTTCTCTTTAGCCATAGCTTTACTTGTTATTTATTTGATTAATAATCAGCTTTTACATCTTTGTGAGCTGTTACCGGGACTTGAACCCGGGACCTCTTCCTTACCAAGGAAGTGCTCTACCGCTGAGCTATAACAGCAAGGAGAATAAGAGTTGTGGGCAAAGATGGATTCGAACCACCGAAGGCGTAAGCCAGCAGATTTACAGTCTGCCCCATTTGGCCACTCTGG
>ENA-UESK01000672-UESK01000672.1-human-gut-metagenome-genome-assembly--contig:-NODE-672-length-15267-cov-27.242067_pt1 | contig 15267 bp, 18 predicted proteins | sample MGYA00243006_ERZ508007 | MGnify/ENA primary metagenome ERZ508007 (study PRJEB26167, sample SAMN06115452) | human gut metagenome | host: Homo sapiens | place: China:Jiangsu | collected 2015-08-21... | reverse complement strand
GAAGGAACTGGCTTACTTCTTTGACTGGGACAATGACGGAGTGGCCGGAAATGAAACCTTCCATCCGATACGTGCAGACAATTCCACTTCCCCAACCCGAGTTATCAGACAATTCATGGGCAAGCTGTAAGCGCTTACATACTAAACTTGGGTGTAGTATTACTATACCGAATGGCGTGGGATGGTGTGAGAGGACGTATGAATAGTTGTTCATATGAATGATTGTAGATTGTACTAAATTAAGTACATTGTGTGTAGCGGTGGACATTGGGTGTGGGTGGTGATATAATGAGTGTATCAAATGAAAGAGAGGTAAGAGATATGAAAGAGTTAGAAAAAATTAACGAGTAAAGCAAGTGCAAAATATATGAATGGAGACATTTCTTATAATGAATTTAAACAATATTAATATTAATTAATGAGACATATGAAGAAGAGTTCGAGAAATTAAAGAGGGCATAAGCCCTCTTATTTATTAAGGAAGAAAAGTCTCTTGAAATACTATATGATTTCTAGCCGGAATCGGACTCCGCATAATAAGCTTGTCAGTCGTAATTTCTACAATATATTCATCTTGGTTATCAAGATTATATGCTTTGATGAACTTTCTTTGAGTCGCAATATCACTTTTGCCGCATCTGATATTACTTATTGTATCTCCGTTGTTGACCTGTTCAGTTGTTGTGTAGTCTCCTATCAGCGTCATATAGTTACCCATTGTTACATACTTTACAGATCCATTGCCTTTTAGCATAGTTCCATTTTGTTTGTTTGGTATCTCGGCATGGTATTTTACGCTCCCGCCTTTTACGATAAACGGATCAATGATTTCTATTTTTGGGGATGAAGTCGTCATATCAGTGCATAGAATGTTAATGTTTTCGTTGTAGTGATTTTCCGTCAGACGTACTTCATTCTGAATATAGTTCTTTCCGTTCAATACCGTTTGTTCTATTAATATTTCTTCGCCAATTTTTACCTGTATATTGTGTTTTTTGGTGTCTTCATTCCATACTGTCATACCAACACTATATGTACCTTTTTCCATATTATAAAGTACTCTGCTGAGTTCATTCTGCTTACTACCCTCAAATTTTAAAGAGATACCGCCGTTTGATATTGAACTATTCACACTAACGAAATCACCAAAATTAATAAGATTGTAGCCTCTTTCGTTGTTATTGTTCCACACTTCCCCACTTCCTATTGCATAGAGCATAGAATCAGCAATCATTTTGTAAGTTGACGCTTTAGGATGTGTCATATCATAGAAAAGTTTTTGAAAGTTGTTTTTATTGATAGGTACTGAATTAAATAAGTTAATTACTGGTATATGCAATTTATAACATACATCTTCCATAGCTTTTACATAACTTTCGCAATATACATTGTTTTCGTTAGGTATTCCAGAAACGCTCTGTCCACTTGGTAACATTGTACATACATATATTCTTGTTGTTTCTGGACACTTATTAATAATAGCGAGTAGGTTATAGTATAATGCATTTTTGAAGAAACCATAACTTTCTACACCGATAATTTCACCAATAGGGGCACAAGTATTCCAATCATTATAAGACGCTAACAGAATAATGTAATCTTTATCAAAGTTAATATTCCGTATTCTATTATACAGAGTATTACCATCTTTACCTGTGATCGTCATTCCGTTCCGTCCGTAATTATATGGGATACAGTTTGTTTTTTCTTCAAATGCACTCGGTAAAGTAGTTGCAGTCTGCCCCCCTGTTGTATTGTCTCCGTAGACGGTAGAATCACCTATAAATGCCACACTTTTACCATTGAACTGGTTATATATCAGGTTACCGCTTACTATTTCTTCTAACTGTCCATTTTGTACCATAGTGTCTATTATTTTTTTCACTTCTTCTGGAACATTATCCAGTACCTTAAGTTTTTCTAGTGCTTCTTCCATTTTGTCTATCAACCATGACAAGTTTTTCTCATGGTATCCCATGCATTTACAACAATCCATAAACTTACCCCCTTTAATATACTGGAATCGTTATTGCGTCTTCAAAATCCATAGCAACAGTATAATACCAACTAAAATTTGCAACGTCTTCTCTCTCACTTCGGATCATCTGCTGACTTGTTGTTACTCCAATGTTACCATGTGCTCTCGTAGACACTGTTCGTTTTCTATTCTCGTTTTCTTTGTCCTCACTCGTTCCAGAAGCGTTACTCCTCATATTATTAGTATCAGTGTCATTTTCACTCGATTCTAGCACAGCTTTTTCTTTATTGCTAAAGTCTTGTGTATTATAAGCACTGACGCTATTCACATTGGAGCTACTTTTTGACCGATCAGTAATAGACGTTGTATCAGTCGTTGTTTCTGCCGTTCCCTTGTTACTTCGGGTAGTATCGCCAATAATGTTTTCCGTTGTTTCTTCTTTACGATCATAGTTTTCGATCATTTCGTATTCCTGTTGCGTACTCAGCCATAACCGTTCATACTTGTACTTGTACATTCTAAAGAACACTTCAACCATTTTCTTTAATTTTACAGGATCAAAGTAACGGCATTCATTCTCTCCACAATAGTCTCTTATACACTCAATTAATGTATCTTTTTCCACTCCATCTGGAATGACAATATTGTCGAACGTATCACCGTAATAATCAATCATAGAATTTAATGTAATCAATATGTGTCTCATACTGGTTCCCTCTCTTCGTACGCAACAGAATCGTGTACGATCCCCACACTTTTAACTGACGGTTGACCATTCACAACATTTCCATCTACTACTAAATAGGTCGCTCTTCCGTCCGTGTCCTTGTCACTCTGAATAAGCACTTTCTCGTCTGCGTTGTGATAAACTGTCTGCATTTTTTAAATCTCCTTTCAAGTTGATGTCAATATCTACTCCAAACATTTCTTTACATTTCCTACACTCTTTTTTAAGTCTGTCTATAATGTAATTGATCCTTAATGTGGTTTCTGCGTTGTTGCTGTTTGCTTCGTCAGAAATAAGTCGCTCTTTCTTTTCGGTATTCACCGTTGGAATACCCATTTCCATGTCGAAATTGCTAATGACTTTCCGCATATCAACAAGCAATTTATCAACAATATAAGTATTCGCTACGTTGTTAAAGAACAATTCAGCTTTATTCTGGGAACTTCCTTTCTTTGCGAATACCATGGCTTCTCCGCTGTCGACTTTATCAGTCATCTTCTTAAAGTTTTCGGCTTCTTTGTTGTCTTCTGCGAGATAAACATATGCCAACTTTACATTCCTCAGATTGACATTTGCGGAAAGTTGGATCTCTGCTAATTGCACAGCATAATAACTAATGATGTCCCACATCCCTGTATAGTTTGGGTTGATCGTAAACAGTATACAATCTTTGTCAATAGTTCTTTCAATCCCCTGTACAATAGTATTGTTCACCTGTATTTCCGTCGGTTTGTCATAAAGGTTATAACCAAGCACAGAACAACGTTGTGCAATTACTCCATACTTCGGGGTTTTAAATACTGCAATTCCACCGTCCAGAAGCAGTGTGAACATGAAATAATCGTAATCAATGCTTTTTGGAAGTGTGACATCAAATACTGCTATTGCACGCTGTAAAAGATATTTTGCCCAATAGAAGAACAGGTCTTCTCTACTTTTCATGCAATCGCAACTCGGTGTGATCGAATAATTAGGAATAAAACCGTTATACAATTCTCATACCCCCTTTCATAAAATTGATAATTGTCAGAAGTTCTGTTTGTGTGGCAGTCTTGATCATGATTTCTGGGTTTGCTACCTCTATATATCCACTAAGACTTGACAACTTCCTTGGTTGCATTAATGGAGCACCAAAAGTATTTAACGGTAAAGTCGGTGGGTTTTGTTGCAATGTAATCATAAAGATCTGATTGTTATATATGCCCTCACCTACTCCGCCAACTGATAGTTTCATTCCACCACCACTTAATATATTACTACCGCCAGTAACAACTCCTACTGCGTTTTCTACCCCCTCTGATAGACTGTCTAGTAGACTGCTTCCATAGGCTTTCAGGCTCTCCAATGCTCCACCCTCGGCATTGATTCCAGTTTCATACGCTTTTTCAAGTGCTCCACTGAAACCAGAAATAACTTGACCAGTAGGACTATTGTCGATAAATGTAATTGGAATTCGCACACCAATTTGATACTCTTCTCTTTGTAGGAAACGTTTTTCTCCCGATTTCATAAAGTAAATATCTGTGAATGCTTTTCCGCTTGTCAGATCACATACAGTTTTAAAACCTATAGTTTCTGCATTTCCTACTAATCCATTCGGAAGATCAATAGTTCCTCTGAATGGTAGGAATACCTTATAAGAAGTATACGGGGCAAAGTTTCGGAAGTTACCATCATCATACTTGTGTAGTACAGGTAATTGGTATTCATACACCTTATCAATAGTAACAGTAGGGGTAGGGATTTCTTTACAATACGATCCTATGCTTACAGGTACTTCCCATTCATAAAAACCTAATTTGATTTTATCAGCGCTCCATATTCCCTCGCTATCTGCAACAAATTCATACGGAAAATATATACAAGTCGATATATATTCCATAGGGTTAAAAAACATTTTGCTTACTTTATTGTCAATTAGTTCTGCGAAGTTGTCAGCATTAAAAATATACTTGATGAATACTCCTAGCATTATAGCGTCCATAACATAAAAGTTCGTACCGAGTAAAGATTCCCCACCACCTACACCAAGCACAAAGAAACCTTTTTTAAATTCTTTGATTGTTTGAACTGAATAACTCTCCTCGACAAACGCTTGCATTGGTAAAATTGGATCTGTATATGCATTGGAGTATTCGCTTTCCGATCTCATTACAAATTGGGTACTGTTCAAGATTTGTTCTCTGTAAGTAGCGAGAACATCTTCTTTACATTCCAATTCAGCAATATTATTTGATGTAAAAGTAATATTCGTAATCCAATAGCACCTATTAAATTCTTTTGCTACAACATAGTTTACTTCCGTTAATCTTGTAATATCAGTATTGTAAATCTCAAACGTTGGCGTTAGTAGCGAGGTACGGTCTTTCAACCGTACCTCAAGAAAATCCGATTCAATAATACTCGGCTTATAAGTGCTATTTACTTCCTTTGTTACTTTTGCAATTGCAATTTTCATATCATTCTCCTTAGTCCAGAAGTAATACAACTCCGTTTTCTGTCAGATCGTTCCAATAGCGAACTGTCCAGTGTTCCCACATGGTATAGTATCCACCTCGTGAATTGAATGGGGTCGTTGATGTCCAGTGGCTGATAAGACTGATTCCGAGTGCGTCTTCATCAGCAATTACTCCGAACACATGATCTTCATTTACAGCTTTTATTGCTTTAGTAATTGTTCCGTCAACTCCCATAATAGACGGTTCGATATTAATCGTGCCAGGGTTTTCGATGTTCTGCCAGTAATTAACACGTCTGTGGTCGATCAGGTTCATGTACTCTGTGTTAAACAGGTTTGAAAGTACCTCAGAATCTAGCATTCTATCCATCGGGGCATAGAACCACGCTTTCTGATTCTTATACGGAGTGTGTCGCATGACAGGCTTATTTGTGATGTTCGTGTGAAACAGAGTGCTTCCCTCTGTCATCAAAGCACAGATCGTTTCGATTCGTGCTTTGACCCACATCATAAACGGACGGAAGTTATCAGGAGCAAAAACAGTATCGTATGTTAAAGTTGTTCCGGCAATTGCATTGTATTCCGTCAAAAGATGGATTCGGTTCTTTTCTTCTGCGTCTGAACTCAACTTTGCGCCAATGAAGTTGTTCAGACATGCCTGTGCCGTTACTTTTTTCGACAGGTTCAGATAGTTTCTTCTGTCAATCGTCAGCATCTGAATGTACCGAGCAAGTTCATCTGGGGATTTGAATGCCTGATTCAACTGGTCTCTAAAGTATGTGATATAGTTTTCAAAACGGTTTCCACCGTAAAAGTTCGTCTGTAGGATCTGCCGTGTCTTCACCTTGAACATATCCACTCCGTCGCCGTATGCGTTACCGTTTTCCTGTGTGGAGATCAACGGAAGTCTGCTGTCATCCGTGTAAAACTTCTCGTCATAGACTGGTGTAAGTTTTCTTACTTGGTTTCCCCACTTCTGCTCGGACACCTCAAGACCAAGTGTCTGTTCTGGAAGTGGTCTCATAGCAAAGATTGTTCTGTCAATCATCTGTGTGATCCATCCACCGAGTTGATCTTCCATGACTTTCTGCACTGTCGTAGCCATCGAGATAAACTCACTTGTATTTACTGGCGCAAGTGTTTTCTTTCCGGTTGCTTGGTTGTACAACTCATTCATAATGGTTGCGCCCTGTTCAAATGTTCCAGCGTTCTGTGCCATTATCTACCCTCCTCAATTACTTTTTTCAAAAAATCATCAACCGACATTGTTTCACTTTCAGAAGTTGAGTCTGTTCCTCTGTTCTCACTCTGCACCTCGTCAATGACCTGCCGGATCAAATCTTTTACACTCATGTTTTCTGTTTTTTCTTCTGGTTTTGTTTCTGGTTTTGTTTCTGGTTTTGTTTCTGGTTTTGTTTCTGGTTTTGTTTCTGTAAACGCCTTGATTTCTTCTTTCGTATATCCGGCATCAATTAATTTCATGATTTCATTCAATAGCATAATTTTCTCCTATAATAATGTTTTCGTTTGATTGCTTTTAATAACCACGGTTCTAACTTTGTTGGAGTTGGCGTTGGCGTTTCTCCATTTTGGCAAAAGTCAATCGGATTGTATATAAACCCTTGTACATATGCGTCTGGTGTCCATGTCCAATTATCCGACTTTTTTAATGCTTGTGTGTAAAAAAATGCCCCGCCGTATGCGCTGTTGGAAGTAATGATATCACCAGTTTCCCAGTTTACCTCTTCAACAATTGCAACATGCCCACCTTGCCCAGTTAAACTCCCAGTGTACCCAAAACATATGATTGATCCAAGTAACGGGGTCTGTCCTCTATCATATCCGTCTGCGGTATTGCCAAACCATTGGTCAGCGTTTCCAGTGGAAAGAGTCGGTCTCTCTCCCGTAAGTTCATAGAACCTACCCCAAGCGTAACAAGTACAATTCGGCAGTCCATAACCCGATTGATAGAATGGGTTATCACTATACCATAGTGGGTTATTTAATATTCCATTATCCGTCAATCTTTTCGGATAAATCTTACAACTTTCGCCCTCAAGCAAGTTGTAAAAGTGCTCTGCGCTGTCTCCTCGTTCTTGTTCTTGGTGAGGGTTTGCCGGGTGTTCATAGTAATACAAAAAATAGGTTGCAAGTGTACGAACATCTAATGTGCTTGTCTTAAACTCGGTAAAACTGATAGGCGGATCAATTGGGGAGACTTCTGGATTAGAGAACCATTGTATATTATTATCTGCTTCATAAATAATACGATCCAATTCCTGTTCCGGTGTAGGGGTATCAGTTCCGCACCAATCAAACAACTTTGTCGCCGGAGTCCATTGCGTGAGCCCATACCCCCTCGAATAATCAACAATGAGACTTTCCCATATTTCGGGGTTGACTGAGGACTCGTGTACCATATTCCCTAACATTCCGGCGACGGCTTCTTTTGACCATCCTTTTTGTTTCAGATAATTCCATACCAGTCTCGCATTGTTATCACTCTGCTCTGCTGATAAGTAAAAGTTTCCCCTTATCCACTCCATTATAATGTCTCCTTAGTCTTTAAATATGTGGCTAATTCAGTGATCGCTTGCGTATTGTTTTCAAGCGCACACTGTAACCCGGCAACTTCATCTGCATGACGTTCTTCCATTTTTTCGATCTTTTCATCGTTTTTTGATTCTCTGTGATATACATACCACATCATTGCCCCACAAAGAACGGCAGATAAACCGAAGTTTGATAAAAATTGAATAAACTCAATTGACATATAATCACCCCTTTCTGTCGGCATAAAATTTTTTGTAGCAAAGATATAGTAAATACAAAAAGGAAAGTTAAAATCTCTAATCCGCCGACTAGTTAGAGCGGGATTCCGTCCCTTGCGTTGCTCTTTTAACTCTCCTTTCTGCTATCTATTATATAACTATTAGAACAGTATGTCAAGCATAATATACTTGCATTCATAGTCTTCATACTCGACTTTATCCTCAAGTATCATTGCTGTCAACCATCTGCCATAATTGATATTAAACTGTCTGATACTTACATCGTCACGGTCATAGTGGGGAACTGACTTATTAAACACTTTACTTATATACCACATACCGCTCGACTTGTGCTTAAATACTCCAAATCGATCGAAAGACGCAATAGGGTTGTACTCCCTTAAAGGACGTGAAATTATTGATCGTAAATCATCGTATGCGAAAGAATTATTCAATGCCATTTCAGAAAACCTTGTACCACTTGTTAATTTGTACAGTGCTGTCTGACTCTTCTTTTCTTTAAAGTCTTTATTTTCATATAGTTCTAGGATTGTACCTTTATCAGTTAAGTCCATAAAACCAATATGCTTTGACACCATTTTTTCATAATATGGCATTAAATTCAGTTCAAATAAAATTGGCGAAGCTAGACTATTTGCATTAGATAGCAGATAAGCATACAAAGGTTCTTTCCCAAACAGTTCCCGATTTCGTGATATTGTCTCATAAAGATTTAAGAATGCATCCGCTTCCCCTTTTATTTTCTTTTTGTGTTTTTCGGGAATAAACTCGTCATATACTAGACTTTCGACTTCTGGAAGTTCTACGCTTCGCATATTTGCGAAAGTCGATAGTGCTGCGGCATAACCAATACAACAAGATTTTTCTTTAACATAGATACCCGCTAATTGCTTATTGATCTTTAGCATACAAAAATCTAAACCAGTCATACTATTAATAGACTTAAATGGATTCGCTTTCCCTGTTTTATCGTTCAAGATTGTATCTAACTCCGCTTGCGTGCGCCGTAAGTATAAGAAACAACGTCGCTTTTCTATTGCTTCTGCTACCAGATTCCCCATGGTTTTCCCCGATCCTCGTCCACCGATTGAAAAGTTGAAAGGACGTTTTAAGCGTCTAGTACGTCGGCACGCTTTCGGATAGTAAAAATCTATATTAGCGTTATTCTTCTCAAACACTTCTAAATATTTCTTTGATTCCTCTTCGGTAAAGGCATTATTAAAAGTTGTCTCCACTAAATTAATATCATTCTTCATATTTATCACCTATTAAAAAAAAGGCTCTTTCGAGCCTTTAATTTCCTTTCTATTTTACAAGGAATGTTACCGCTAAACCTCTTCCCGCTTTGATGTTTCTAAACTGAATTGGGATTCCGGCTGTGATTTCTTCCTCTGTGAACAGCTCAGCGAGTTCTTTCACTCTTTTAGCAAGTACAACTGATTCCCCAGAATACAATTCGCCGGAAGCGTCTTTAATAACAACGATTTCTTTTTTTACTGCTTCTTTTGTTTCACGGTCTTCTGATTCTGTTTCTTTGATTCCGAAACCAATCATTGTGATCTCTGTTTCTTCGTTTCCGGCTTCTTTGAAACCTTTTCCGGCGTTTGAGTTGAATAAATCTTTTGCTGTGATGTTAATGTTTGTCATTGTTTTAATCTCCTTTTTTCTGTATTTGATATGTTAATTATTACATTATTAATTTTACTACACATAAATCAAATTGTCAATATTAAAATCTAATAATTCTAAATACTCTTCCGTAATTCCCAAAGTGTACTCCGACGGCAATACTGCTATGTTTGATCCTGTTAATATCTTTTCGCCATTTACTGTTATGTAATGTACAGGACAATCGTTGTACCAAACAGCGTTACCGCCACTACTTACACCGTCATAGATTTTGTTAAATTTGTACCCTAATTTAAAATTGTCAATTGATCCTAAATCCATTGCACCATACTTTTTGTTTACCCCTGCAATTGTTATATGTAATTCTTTTCTTCTTAAGCTGTAATATTCATTCAAACCATCCCCAATGTTTTTATATCTATATTGCACATATGCGTATTTTTTCGGACCGTATGTCTTAAATTCATCATACGGATCTTCTTCCTCATACACTCCCATGTATATTTTTTTACCATTCACAACGGCAAACGCTCTATACTGTTCAGCAATAATAATTGTTTGCTTATTAAGTTCATTGATCTTTTCAATAACAGACTCGTCTAGTATCTGACATTTGTCGGAATCTGTATCACAATAAAGAGTCCCCATGCCTGTAATATCAATAATATCCTGTAGCCTTTTCCTTGCATGGGCAGTTACCCAACAACTCCACTGCAAAGTCAAAAAAGCATTTCTACTATTATAGTAGTCTTCCAATTTTTCGGATAATGTTTTTTCTTCCTCTTCTGGTATAGCGTCCCAAAACTCGGAACTATTCCAAACATATTCATCATGTATAGGATCTGTCATTGTCATACCAAAAATTGCGTTAAGCAACTCTTTGTACTTTGCGTATAGATAAGGGTCGGATTTTTTCAACTCGCTTTTGCCCTGAAAATATTCTCGTATTTCCTCTTTTAATTCCTCTGGCAATTCCCCACGTTTGGCGATATAAAAACAATGGAATGCTATTTCCTTGTAATCATATTGTTCCATTATAATATTCCAGTCAATCTCCGTCATGCTTATTGTCAATTCTTCGGCTTCCAGTACTCGTCCGGTAAATTGAGTAAATCCCTTTATTTGCTCGCATTTTGATACAGGTATGTATGGTATTGGAACATGATTTTTTAAAGTCAACCCTTTAAATGACACTGTAAACATGCAACAGTAAGTATTTAGTAACAGCTTTACTTGTCGCATATTTTTGACCTTTATCGGTGTAAATTTTTCCATTGGAAAATAGCAACATAACATAACAAAGGGGTATGAAGAGGATATGTCAAAGTTCCTTATATTATGCAATTTCTTTCCTACGATAGCCCTATACGCATGAGTGTTTCCACCTCTACGCAATTTCATGCATAGATTGTAAGTATCCTCATTTAAAGAAAAACTTTTAAATTGTTTTCTATTGTTAGGATTCTTTCTCATAGCATTACGGCAATTTCGCCTAACGTAGCCAGTGGAAGTCAAAGGTATAGTCCTTAGTTCGTCATCAACTAATTTTGTCTTAATTGCTTGTACTAGCCCTCTAACGTCGTTATATCCGTAACCAAGTTCTCTTGCTGTTAATACTGTCGAGGGTGTCCTTACTACGCTATAATCTAAATCGCCTACACCTTTTACATAGTCAACATTAGAATCTTTTAGAAATCGAAATAGAGGCTTATTACTCAATGCCAAACTGCATCTAAACTCGATACAAGAATCAATTTCGCATTTTAATACTTTCCTTTTATCCTTAGCAAATATGTTCGTAAAATTTACAAAAGAAGAAAGAAATTGAAATTCAAAAGAAAGATTATGTACATATACAACCAACTTTCTTTTTGCATTCAAATTAAATACATTTTTCAAACGTTGTATAAATAACAAAAACTCATTCCACGTTCTTCCCATACATACATGATTCTCAATGCAAAACTGCCATAAATACATAAAGCCATAGGGCTGATCGCAATCTATGGAAGTTGTCTCTATATCAAAAGCTGATACTACGTTCAGTATTACTTTTTTCTTCCCTACTTCTCCACAATGTAAGTATCTTTGTAGAGGAATGGAATCCCATGTATATACTTCTTCTTCCTTATAACTTCCATCTTTCATTAAACATTCTGCGATCATGTTTTTTTTTCTAGTCCTCTTTTTGATATTTCCAGAAATCTAAACCTGTTTCTTTATATAACTCTGTTATATCTTTTATTTTACCCAAATTAAATTTCTCTAAAGCTTCCTCAATTTCTTGAATACCTTTTTTAGTATCATTAATCGTACGGTCGTAAAAATCTTGCACCTGTTCTGATGATAAGTTTTTCTTACTATCCTTAAAAGTTTCACTAGCGAGAAAATCTAAAAACTCTTTAGGGTTTTTTATTGTTAAATGACGTTTTGTTCTAAAAGTTTGAATTATTTGATTTTCAATACTTCTTATACCGGTAGGAGTTGAGCTCTTAGCGTTTAGGAAGTTGATGATCTCTTCAACTTCTTCTATAACTTCAAAAGGATCATCACTGATTTCTTTTCTTGTACTAAAGCGGTTTGATTCATAGGCTTTTTGAGTATATCTGGTTGCTGGCTTATAAGCCCATCCTATATATTTGTTTCCTTTACTATCTTCTGACGCTTTCTTTTCAAGACGCAAAAGACGGGAATTTGCCCGCCTTGCTAATTTCACTCTTAATTTATTCAGATCGTCTAAAGATGTAAAGTCTCCTCTTAAATCCAGTTCAATTTTTTCACTTGGTTTAAATTTCATTGAAGCATGTACATCCTTTCTTTGTGTTCTGTGTGACGAGGCAGTAGCTCTTCTCCGGCTAATACAAGACCAGATCTTATAGCATCCTCTATTACACTAACTATTGCTAAGTTAGTCACTTCGTCGCAATCAAAAAATGGTGAGCAACTTATACATCTTTGTATTTCGGTTAAATAATCCTCTCTATTAATCATTTGTTTTCCACTTCCCACTTTCGTCTAAATAATAGTAACTCCCATTCTCATACAGCCATTGATTCGATACCATTGATCCAATAGGTAAACCATCATTGCGTTTCCTAAAATAATACCAGTCCTCATCAATGTTAACCCAACCTGTGAGCATTGCACCAATAGGACGGTCAACCTTAACTCCATTATTCAAAAAATACCATAAATCATCTACTTTTGCCCATCCAGTAACCATCTTGCAATCATTGTTAAAATAGTAATAGTTACCATCAATATACTCCCATTTATTCTGACTTGCATATCCAATACTGTCAAACCAATACCACACGTTAGCAATTCTCAACCATCGACTCTTGACATAGGATCCATTGGAAAACCTGTACCACCAACCAATATTATCTTGCTCCCATCTTCCCCCAATGGTATAGCAACTATCTGTATCTACACACTGCAAAACTCCATCCCAAGGGTAATCATAATATTCATGTATATAAGACTCATATCCTGTTTGGTCTCCCTCTGCTCCGTCAGTTGTTCCGTTTTCAGATATACAAAACTCTGCAAGCATATCAGGCGCAGCAGATGTACATAAAGCTGTGTGGTTTGCTTCATTAAGATATACATCCCCTCGCTGTGCTATATAGCCGGATGACATCGGACGCCATATAAAATTTCCTGTACTCGTCATGCATGACCTCATGTTTCCTGTATACGTCGCACCACCGCAACTGATTCCGGCGGCTTCAAAAGCGGTAATAATTGCAGAGGAACAGTCACGATCACCTTGTTCTAATTCAAATAGCATACCATCAATATTGACAATACATTTTCCCTCGCCATCACCCCAACGGCTGACTTGGCTATAACCATGCCAGTCGTGGTTTACTAAGTGTTCCATGAGTTGTGTCGCTACTTCTTTTTTTAACATACTATTTTCTCCTTTCATGTAATAAATACCCTAACGCAATTCCCCAAAATACAAGTAAAATATCATGCATAGCTTACATAAACAAAAATAAATCTTCAATGCCAACTAAAGTGATCGCTTCATCATATGTTATATTTAACATTAAAATCAATGTATTAAATAAACTTGAAATAATTTTTTTACCACAATCCATGTCGAACGCTTTCGGATCACTTCTCTTCAAAACTGATACATGAGAATTAATTTTTTCAACAATGTCTTTTACTTCAATGGTTTCTTTCATACTGTTACCTCTCTTTCATTTGATACACTCATTATATCACCACCCACACCCAATGTCCACCGCAGCTTTTCAAAAGCCGCATTGTCATTCAACGAATGGGAAAGTTCGAACGAAGTGTATGGGGTAAAGGCGCACTTGCGTATATTATATTCTATTTGAATACGGGAACGAAGTACATTTTTCCCCTTTCCGCTGATATATTCATCATTCTTCGCGCTTCCGTCATCTCCGTCAAACTTTGCAACAGATTGGCTGGGACGATAGGTGTACTGCCATCGCTCGCGAAGAGAAAAGGTGAAACGTTGCCAGTCTACTTTCCCCGTCAGTGACAAGTTTACGCGATGCTTGGCTTGCCAGTATTCGGGGATGTAGTTTCTTTTTTTGGTTGTTTCCATCGGGTGATAGTAATTAATAAAGGTATATCCGGCGGATGCTTTCAGCCAACGGAACACTTTATAGGAAACACCTGCCGAACCTGACCAACGCTCTACCGTCTGCAATCCATCCCTGGTACGGAACTCGCCTTCCAAGGAAGCGTCGAATCCGGGGAATAGTTTTTTCTTCACTTCCGCACTGGTCCATATGCCGAAATCATCACTTTGGGCACGGGCATTTTCCGTCATGCATAGCAATAACAGGCAACCCGTCAGATACATGCCTGCTCTTTTGAAGCGGGTTTGTCTTTTTTTGTTTTCCTGGTCGTTCATATTCTCATTCATTTTCTTTAGGAAGGCGGGTTAGGGTATCTATCGTATTTGCCTCGTCTCTCAAAGGTTCGTAATAGACTTTCAGTATGGCAGTGTCACGCAGAAAATCTATGTGACCGACTTCCACACGAAGTACGTCAAGACCAGTACGTTCGCGAAGGTCGCGCAGTAAATCCGATTCCCGTTCGGGTTTTATCAGTTCTATCTTGTCATACTGTATCAGTTTACATGAGATGTGTTTCAGCCATCGGTTGCTCTCGCAAATCCAATTCGGCATGACTGATAGCTACCGCAAGGGCATTTATCACAGAGATGGCAATGATGACAAAAAGATAGGTCATCTCGCGTACAGGCATCGACTCCGTCCGGTAACGTATTATTCCGAAAATGGCGAATAATCCGAGTGCAAAGCCGATTTTCAGTTTGACACTTCCCAAGAGGAAAATCATCAGGAAGATGCTGATACTAATCAGAGTAAAGGTGAAGTAATAATCGCGCCGTTTGCTTTTAGGATAGTAAAACAGATGGATAATACAGGATACGACCAATAAATTGAAGAAGAACCGTAACAACAATTCCATAAAGCCCGCACTATCCAACAATGGCGTTTCTATCAATGTAATATCACTCAATTCGTCAAACATACTATTCAATTTTAATATTATATATTCATTGCCTTATTATATATCCTCTACTTTATCATATGTCTTTTTATCATATATCCATTATCTTACGCTTTGCAATTTTCTGAGCGAGTCTCAATTTGGGTTTGAAGCG
>ENA-UESK01000666-UESK01000666.1-human-gut-metagenome-genome-assembly--contig:-NODE-666-length-15342-cov-10.073436_pt1 | contig 15342 bp, 8 predicted proteins | sample MGYA00243006_ERZ508007 | MGnify/ENA primary metagenome ERZ508007 (study PRJEB26167, sample SAMN06115452) | human gut metagenome | host: Homo sapiens | place: China:Jiangsu | collected 2015-08-21... | reverse complement strand
AAGAATAGTTGATGGAAAGTACTCTGCAAGGTCTCTCTTGTTAATAGTAATCTTTCCTGTACCTTCGCTTACGAATATGCGTGCAATAGCACGTTTACGTCTGCCTAATGCATTTACTACTTCCATTATATCTTATTTATATGAATTAATATCAATCATTTTCGGGTTCTGAGCAGCCTGTTTGTGTTCGCTACCAGCGTAAACATACAAGTTATTCAGCAATTTAGCTCCCAGGATATTCTTAGGAAGCATGCCCTTCACTACTTTTTTCAGTAATCTCTCTTCACCGTTCGGTTTTGTAATCAAACGGGCAGGAGTCATTTCTCTCTGACCACCAGGATAACCAGTATATGACAAATAAACTCTGTCATTCCATTTGTTACCAGTCAGTTTTACTTTGTCTGCATTGATGATGATAACGTTATCACCGCAGTCTACGTGAGGAGTAAAGTTTGGTTTGTACTTTCCTCTCAGCAATTTTGCAACTTTTGCTCCCAGACGGCCTAATGTTTGGTCTGTAGCGTCAACGATAACCCATTCTTTGGTTACAGTCGCTTTGTTTGCAGAAATGGTCTTGTAACTTAAAGTATCCACTCTAATTTTGTTTTTTAAATGTTACTACTAAAAATTTTCTTCACCACTCATTAGTCTTCCCCGGACAAAGGAATACTAACTTGCTATGAATTAATCTCTTATCATTTTGTGATAATAATCGGCTTGCAAAAGTACGGCTTTTCTTTGAATTGGCAAACTATTTTTGTATATTTTTCCAGTCGCCTATTCTATTGAGAGTCTTCTCAATACCCGTTATTATTCATTCCATTGAGTTTCGGATTACTTTGTATCTCTTTCAGAGGGATAGGGAAAAGTTCATGTTTACCCTCCGTAAAATTCCGGTAAGCCGGATATGGTTTGTTCTCTTTCTGATTGACGGAACTGATCTCACCAAACAGTTTCAGAGCCTTTCCCAACACTCCCCAACGTATCAGATCATATTTGCGTTGTCCTTCAAAAGCCAGTTCAAAGCCACGTTCCCAGTAGAGAGCCGTACGGAACTTTCCTTCCGGTGTAGAGTCGTCAATGAAAGTCAGGTTATGTGTCTTTTTCCGTGCGCTCATCATTTCATCATAATTCGCTTCTGTAATAGAAGTTGCTTCAGCACGTGTACGTACGCTATTCAACAAATCCCATGCTTTTTGTCTGTCTGTTCCTGTTTCATTATACGCTTCGGCAGCCATCAATACCACATCAGCATAACGCAAAGGGCAATAGTTCACATCCGCATAATTGATATTCTTGTTCCATGACTCTTTCGGCATCCATTCCCGACGCCATTTTCCCACATACCAGCTTCCTGCGCTTCTTTCTTCTTTTACATGCTCTTTTTTAGTACCATTCCAGGTATAACGATAGGTGCAAATAGCAACATCACGGCGTTTATCGCTCGCTTCGAAGAAGTTACGCCATTCGGGAACGACTATAAAGAAACCGTTGGCACGTCCCATATACTGATTTGCTTCAGATGCAGAAATTCCGGTAGGTTCCGCCACCTGCGGACCATTATAAATTCCCCATGCTCCACCGTTACGACGTCCTTGTGAATGATAGAAAGCAATCTCCCAAAGACTCTCCTTATTATTCAGTACCCCCTGCGAGTAGCTTTTAAAGAGTGCCTCATAACCACCATCATAAAAATCATGGTATCCTTTCTTTTCAAAAGCCTCCCACTCTTTTATCACTGCATCGAAATATTCCATCCGCTTACTGTCCTCCGGACGTTTCAACTGTCCATTCGATTGAAGGCTATATCCTGCACGTTGCAAATATACACGCATCAGCAATGCACGGGCAGCCCCTTGCGTCACCCGTTCGGGACTGGAAGAAGCAGTTGCCCAATCCAGATTGTTTTTAGCGAAAGTAAGGTCGGATATAATCTCGTCATAAATCACTTCCCTGTCCACACGTTCACCAAAAGCAGATTCGTAGGATGATGAATAAGATGTTTTGAAAGGCACATCTCCCCAATATCTCACCAAATCAAATGCGAGGAAAGCACGCAGAAAGCGAGCTTCCGCTTCCAATGCTTTCAGACGGGTATTTTCTGCGTATCCTGTCATGCCACAGATTCCGTCAATGGTGAGGTTAGCCCGGTCGATTCCCTCATATTTCAGTTTCCAGATACTTTCAATCCATGTGTTCGTGGAGTTTAGCTGATAATGTGCAATATCGTGAACCTGATTGTCAGACTGCGTACGAGCCGTATAATAGGTATCGTCCGATGCGGGAGAGGCCATTTCGTACCAACCATAATGATTAAAGTCCGACAATGAACTATATATTCCCATCACTGCCATTTCCGCTTTATCTTCCGAATCGAAATAGCGGTCCCGGTCATATTTTGAGTTAGGTTCTTCCGTCAGCAAATCCTCACAAGAGGAAAATCCTGTTGCCAATAGGGCGAATACGGCATATAATAGATGTATCTTTTTCATGATTACTATGTATTTAAAGAATTAAAATGCTACGTTGAGACCAAAAATAAAAGAACGGCTAAGCGGATATGCCCCAAAGTCAACACCCGGTGTCAAACCGCTTTTCATCGTAGAGACTTCCGGATCGAAACCTGAATACTTGGTCCAAGTCAAGAGATTATTACCGGTGGCATACAAACGCAAGTTCTTCAATCCTATCCTTGCAATCAGATTTTTAGGGAATGTATATCCCAAAGTCACATTACTTAGTTTCAAATAGGAAGCATCCTCCACTGCCCATGAATGAATATAATTGTCTCCTTGTTGAGCATCATGATAAGCGGCTACGGTTTTACCTGCATTCAAAGCAGCCAGTTCTCCGGGATCTGTCACTTTCTGTCCATCCGAATTGATAGTCATCCAGCGATTAGAGCTATTCATCACGTCCAATGCGTTGTAGTTCAGGCTACCCACCTTACTGGTAACCAGTTTGGTCGCATTCAGTACTTCATTGCCATAGCTGAAAGTCAGGAATATACTTAAATCAAATCCTTTGTAAGTAAAAGAGTTGTTCAATCCTCCGTAGAATTTCGGTTGAGCGTTACCAATGACCGTTTTATCATTTTCATCAATCACATTATCATCTCCGGTCAAGTTCTTAAACTTCCACATACCCGGACGAATCTGCCCTTTATCACCATGATAAGGTACTCCATCTTTTAATGTATAAGTCTGCGTAGAAGCATCATAATTGAAATCATCTACCTGATACAGCCCCTCGGTGATGTAACCATAGAACTGTCCTAATGGTTCTCCGACAGCAATACGATGAGTGTTTTGGTTAAAGCCGAACCTGGCTTCATAGAGTTGTACCGCCTCACCGGTCAATGCTTTCACGGAATTTTTATTGTGCGACAGCGTCAGTGTAGTGTTCCAACTAAACTTCTTTGTAGAGAAATTCACAGTATTCACAGTCAGTTCCACACCTACATTCTTCGTTTCTCCGGCATTAATCAACATACTCTGATAACCGGAAGAATAAGGCAGCTGGGCGTTAAGCAGCAAGTTACTACTCCTATTTATATAGAATTCGGGTGAAATGGTAATGCGTTGATTCAGAAACCCTAAATCGACCCCCATATTAAAAGTCTTGTTCGCTTCCCACTTCAGATCGGGATTCGGTATCTGCTTGGAAGCATAACCGGGAGTAAGCTGATCTCCCATAGCTGTGATGATGGAAGACATCAAAGCAAGGCTGTTATAGCTACCGATTCTGTTGTTACCCGCCAAACCGTATCCGATACGGAATTTCAAGTCGGAGAAAACATTCAGTTTCTTTATAAAATCCTCTTCACTCACACGCCAGGCTGCCGATACGGCAGGAAAATATCCCCATTTATTATTCTTTCCGAATTTAGAAGAGCCATCCGCACGGAACGTTGCGGAAAACAAATACTTATCGGTAAAGTCATAGTTGAGACGAGCGAAAAAAGAGAGCAGATTATCATCATAGTTTTCATCGGACGAAGCAACGGATGGAGTACCCAGACTCATATCTCCCAAAATGAACTCATCGGTAGGCAACCCACTGACACCGGATTCGAGCACACGAGTCCAGCGTTTTACAAATTCCTGTCCCAATTGTACTACCACTTTATGCTTCTTCTGAAAACGTTTATTATAAGTCAAGACGTTAGAGGTCTGAAAACTTCCGGTCTCCGTATTCCTGATAGAGCCGTAAATACCGCTGCGTCTTCCCATAATAGATTGGTCGCCATAGAAAAGCTCCCGGCGGTAAAGCTGATAACGCATACCCGTATTGTTGCGGAAAGTCAATCCTTTGATGATTTTGAAAGTCAGTCCGCCATTGGCTTGCAAAGTACGTGTTTCCTTATTATCTTTTTCTTCAGCGGCGGCAATCAACGGATTCTGCATCACGTTTCCGTCTGCATCGCTTAATACAGGGTCTTCTCCTGCCAACAAATCCGAGTCATTACCACGTATACCAATGGTAGGACGGTATTGCAAAATCTGAACCATTTTATTAAACTTTGCATCTACATTACTTCCGCCTTCATTCGTACCGTTTCCGGCAACACCTGCTCCATACACTTTCAGATAATCGAAGTTGATACGTCCTGTAACGGAAAGCCGCTTATTCACTTCGCTTTTCACGCTAAGCGCAATGTTATGTTTGTCGCTGCCGCTATATACCATCGCACCTTCATCCTTGAAGTAACCATAAGACATATTGTAGTTCAACTTATCATTGCCACCGTTGACACCTACCCGGTAATTTTGCGTAACGGTAGTGCGTCCCATCGTACGGTCCAGCCAGTCGATACCTTTACGATTACCATAGTTTTCATGAAGATCGACAAAACCACCATAACGGTTTTGCCATGACCGCATACTTTCCTCGGGATCAGTAGCATCTCCTAATGTTCTTTCATAATCCGCCAACACAAATTCCTCTACACTTAATACATCCAACCGCTTGGCAAGCGTACGCACACCTACATAAGAATCGAAAGTAAGAGTCGCTTTCCCTTCACTTTTCGCACCGCTTTTGGTAGTGATTACCACTACGCCATTTGCTCCCCGGGCACCATAAATTGCTGTTGCCGAAGCATCTTTCAACACATCAATACTTTCAATATCGGCAGGATCAAGGCTGGACATACCATCTTCCGTCGGAAATCCGTCGATAATATAAAGCGGTTCGTTGCTTTGCGTAATTGATATACCGCCACGAACACGCACTGACATGGTAGCACCGGGCTGACCGTCTGTCTGTATAATCTGTACCCCAGCCATACGTCCCGCTAAAGCCTGGGTTACATCAGACGAAGGAACTTTGAGCAAATCGTCGCTTCTCACAGAAGCCACGGAACCGGTCAGGTCTTTACGCTTTACTGTTGCATAACCGATAGCTACCACCTCATCCAACAATACCGACGCAGCCTTCATGGTCACATCAATCTGTTTTCTTCCTTTCACGGGTACTTCCATATTTTCCAATCCGATAAAAGAGAAAACCAAGACATCTTTCTGCGGATCACTAACGGTAATGGTGTATTTACCATTGATATCGGTAATGGTACCCGTGTTTTGTTTTCCTTTCACGGTTACATTTCCTCCAATCACTTCCAAGCCTTCGTTGTCCACCACCTTACCGGTAACGGTCAAACTCTGGGCATAAATGCCGGATGCACCGACAAGAAGCAACAAAATGCAAATAATTCTACTTTTCATCATATTCTGTTTGTTATTTATATTCACTATGTTTCATTGTTTATCATTGATTTACTACCCGGGTAGATATAGGACTCCGGTCGGTCATTTCAACCACCCGATAAGCCCCGTCTATCTCATCGTAAAGCAACGAGGAACCCGTATATTGTCGAGAGTAAAAATTGCCATTCAACGCAGGATTGTCTGTTCCATAACTAAATACCGCCTGTTCGGTGCGATGACTCACTGCAAGTTCGGGTGCTTTGGAAGCATCCAAAACCGCTTTGATCGTCCAGTCGCCTACGTTAAAGGTATCACCGTCACGGTTGATAATAGGGACAGCCTCATCTCCTACCTGGATAATAGCCAGGAAACGGGTGGCAGAACAACCGTCAACCCGTGCAGTCAAGTGCCACTGGTTGGGATACTCTGCTCCGGTGATGGCGGGCGGCACTACAAAACGATCCGTTTGGGACAGCGTAAAAACATGTCCTCCAAAAAGTTGTGTCACAGCCACCCATCCTTTGGTCTTATTATCTGTAGACAACGTTTTCTTTACCGCATCAATCTTAAATTCCGTAGGACTATGCAACAGCCACTCCCAGCGAACAGCCTCCGATGCCTCCAATTCATCATACACTATTACTGTATGAGGATGAAGCATCAACACGTGCCGACGGTATTTAGTCAACGGAGTGGCACCGAATCCATTTTCAGGCGTCTGCTCAATACCTGCCTGCTTGAAGTAGTCAACCCACATCGGGTCATTGCTGATACTTCTGTAAGCATGTGAAGCATCTCCCAAACAGTAACTGATATGCTGTCCGCCCATAGCACGCATCACACTGCCATAACCTTCGGTAGAATAAGGTTGCCCGATGCCGTTTACCAACAGTGAATTATGCGCCCTCGTATGGCGATAGGACATCAGATTGTGAGCATCGCTGAAATTCTGATAATAGCCTGTACTGCGATACACATCGACACCCTTATACAACAGATTAAAAGCATTCTGACAGGCAGTAGTGTGACTGCCGGATCCGAATGTACTGGACCGGAACGAGAGTGCAAGATCTTTTCCCGTATCTTCCGGTGCACTGTGCATGGCTACTTCACCGGCATCTTTATACCACACCATTTTATCAGCCCCGGCAGGAAAAGCTGTGTTGTAATCCTGCTCGGTACACATCCGGTAAAGACGCAATTCATAATCCCGACGCAACAGCTCCCGACATTCTCCGGCATACCATCCGGCATAGGAATCACCCGTTTCACACGCCAGATAGTCAGCAAAGGCGGCAACCAGACGGTTGGGTTCACTACCCTTTTCACTATTGTCACCAAAGCCATTGCTTTTCGATCCCGGCGGACAAGTATAAACCAGCGAGCGTCCGACATTCTGATACCACGGATGCGATAGATAATCGTACTGACTAATGAATGAAAGAAGAGACGGCATATACGCCAAAGTCAATATATTGGCACTGAAATAGCCTGTGCCATTATGCCATATACCGTCACGATTGAAGCCGGAGGCAGGAGCTCGAGCTGTCCACAATTCATAATAATACTCCATCATGGGCAGCACTTCGGAAGAATAGGCCGGTTTGTCGTAAAGCGACAAAGCCACTTGAAAGAGGATGCGCATATTCTGCTGCCAAAAATGATTATCAAAGAGATGGTTTTCCTGAAAACCGCAATTTACCTTGTAATAGTAACGTGCCACACGCATCATCAGTTCTTCGGCAGCAGTACGATCGGAAGCAGACAAGTTATTATAAAGCAGATCGTAGGCTGCAACAAGACACCATGCGATGTTGCTGGCAGTAAAGTTGGATGCAAAAAGTTGTCCGTCAGCAGGGGGAGCGACAATCAACGCTTCGAGAAGCTGACGCAACTTTTCGGCATAAATTTCTTTTTGGGTTAGATGATAGGCCTGATAAAGATAAGTGGCATGTTGCCGGAGCTCTTCTGCACGACTATATAAATCAGTCATTCCGGTGTATTCGGCTTTCAATGCCTGAGAAGCACGACTTTGTAGTTCTGCATATTCAGGGTGTGAAGTGACACGGTTACGAGCCTCTCCGATACGGTCGTCTAAAAAACAGTAAATACGAGGATGCAGACGGGGAGCATTTGCTAAGAATGTCTGAAAAGGAGGTGTTACAAATTCCGGTGTATCATTCTTTAATTCGAAACGATAGATAGCACTCCATTCACCGGGCGTAGTTCCATTAAGATTGGTGGAACGAAAGCGCCAATACCATGTGCCGACCTCCAAACGACGATGAAGATTATACATACACCATTCCTGCGGTTCGGAAAGTAGCGTTTCGGAACTGCTGAAATCTTCAGTACGTGAAAGGGAAAATTGCAGTCTTTCGCCCGTCTTCATGGCTTGAGGAACAATAAGAGGAGCAGGATTCAGATACAATTCATTATCTGCTTTGGGATAAGGTTGCGTCCGTATCTTATCCTGATAGGCATCGGGAATTCCGGCAGGCATCTCTGGCTGCGTACTGTCCGGTTCGGGCAGCGAGTCAGATGTACAGCTACAGAACAACTGTACCATGAACAAAAGAAAAACCGATAGGCGAAATGTGGTGTGCATATTATTTTCTTTTCTAGGTATAAGATTAGAGGGCTATTTTCAAAAGTTTCAATGTAAGAAGAAGGTAAAGCGGGACGGGGGATCCCACTTTCCTTGAACTTCTATTGAGTAAGGTCGATTATTCAGTGACTATTTAAAGATTGTAATCATTGGGCGGCAAAGAGCTTTCTGCGAACTACCAGTAACTTTCAGACTACTTGCTTTTGCATCCAGCACCTGCTTAGTTGTTTTATCCACATTAATGATTACACCGGAAATATCTTTACTTCCATTAACCGTACAAGAGGCATAATATACGGACTCAATAGGATCCCGGTCAAACATTACACCATTTTCAAATGCAAATTCCGGCATTTCTCTGAAAGCTTGTCCACCAGTGGGCTCTACCTCTCCTATTTTAAATAACATTCCCATGAATTCACCTAATTGATCCACTGTAGGAATATACCATGAACTCAAACTTTCACCATCAAGCGGATGTTCATTCACCCAGCTATTATAAGTTGTCATAAATGCAACTTCTCCAATACCTGTAAGTAAAGCATCTGTAGCCTGTGTTCCATTAGTTACAGTTGCATCTGTTGTAACTAAAGAGCTCATTGCGGCATTATTAAGAACCTGACGACCAGTCGCTACATTCTCAATCGCTACCGCATATCCGGCAATTGTCTTACCTTGAAGTGCTACAGGATAATTAGCCGGCACATCACTACCAATAGCCTCCATCTTGAAAACAATACCGACAGCATCCGCTGCATCACGTACCACTTTACCTTCTGCATTGATATAACTACCAACCTTCATTTCCAACGCTTCATAATCCGGATCCACTCCTACTTCAATGTCAAAGTTTCCATCTCCGATTTCAAATTTAGCCATAATCTGCATATTAGCGTCCAAAGGTAATGTATTTGCCGGTATTTTAATCTCTTTACTATATCCGCCACTCAATGCCATGGTTATTTCTTCTGTAAATTTACCTACATTTGAAGGAGCAAAAAAGAAATTAGCGAACCAATTGCCATCCGCAGAAGCAAAATTTGCATTTGTATAAGTCACAGGAGTCGTAGCAGAACATTTACCCTCTAAAATATCATATCCGCTCAAAGCGTTGTATGTTATTTCCAGCTCATTAGCTGCCGCAGCTACTTCCGGATTCTTCGGTTTTACGCTCACATTAGCAAACGGGCGTTTCAATGTCACACTGGCATTACCAATCGTTTCCAATTTTCCGCAGAAAGCGTCGCTGGCTGCCATCAACGCATCATTTGTCAGATCGAATGACGCAGTATTATATCCTACTACTCTCAAATCAGCAGTGTTATATACTTTATTAGCAGCACCACTTTCCGGTACGTATTCAGCCCAGAACAATGCTTTCGACACTTCTTTTTGTTCATCTACGGAAATAGTGAAAGATACCTTACCGTCTGTAACCGGTTTAGTTACCTGATCGCCTATCTTATTGCCATCAGCATTCAGTAATTGCATGATACATTGCATCGTATAACCGTCAGGAATGGTAACCGCACGGCTAAAGACGTTATTTACAGGAGCCTGTACAGAGATAGTAACAGGAGCATTGATTTCTGTTCCGTTGTCCGAAACGATTTCTTCTTGTCCACAGGATGCAAAAAGCACTACGAACAAAGCCATTAGCGAATAAAATAAGTTCTTTTTCATGATCTTAATTGTTTTATGGTTAAGCAATTCTTAATTGATTTGTCTATTTTATAATTCTCCAAGGTCTACCTCCAGATCACCGTCATAATCGGGGTCGATCCCTATTCCTCCATTGGCATCGGAAGTCAGGAAGTTACCGCGTACCGTTGTGTTTTTGCCCCGTTCACAAGGAATACGGAAAGCAGCAGTACGTGCCAGCACTTCATTCTTCTCATTCAAGATTTCGAGCTCTACAGGAATGGAAACGGTTTCTCCGGCATCGGTCAACACATAGTCGAATCCCAGTATCAGTTCTTTCGTACCATCGGCAGGGCGTTCAAAGGCCACTTTATATTCCATGTACATGAGCGAGTTCTTGGGTACATCGTCCCACAAATTATAGCCGGTAGGCAAATAATCACTGTACTTCACACGAGCGGTAAAACTTTCACCTTTCAGTCCGCCTGTGGACAGTTTATTGAGAAACGTCGCTACATCTTTAGCCACCAGTTCATAGCGTGCTACGGGGCGATACAGTTCAACGTCAAGACTTGTTTCAGCTCCCCAATGATTGCGGAAAGAAGTCAGGTCTGCCACAGCAGAAGCAGCAAAAACATCTTTATATCGGCTATTCCCTATATACTTTCCGGCAGGAAGGATAAAAGCCAGATTCTTGGCATCGTAGATAAGTCCCTGTTCCGGTGTCTCCGCATTCACATAATCGGCCCACACCAGGATGCGGTAATTACGGGCGTGCAGCTTCATACTAACAGACAGACTGGCACGGTTAAAATCCTCTTCATATACCGTTTGCCGTGCCGCCACCTGTCTATCCAGATAGGCTTCTACGATGAAACGACGCAGATAGTTGGTTTCCGACGCACGGGTGATGGTCACCGGTGCTCTTTCTGCCAAACTTAGATTCATTGCCAGATTAAGGTTGAGTGTTACAGCTGTCGGATCCACTCCCAGTTCTCCTTCGGGAGTCATTTCCGGTTCTTCGTGCAGGCTGCATCCATTCACCAACAGGGTGATGAACAACAGGAAAGTGCACTGCGCCAGTATATATAAATTTCTTCTCATATTGTTATCTTATTTATATGTATGTTCCTATCTAAGGTTAGAAGCGGTAGACCAACGATGCTCCCACACGGGTTATCCCCCAGTAATGACGGACACGCGTATCCAGCAGTGCGCCGTTGTCTACATTATAATAGGTGTTATACTTCATGTTGGCATATCCCACTCCCAGATTAAATTCCGCTCCCCAGTGTCTGGAAAGAGGGAGTTTGTAACCATAGCTTATTCCGGCTCCCAACAGCGGACGATCCGTATCTTGATAACGGTCATCGTTCCACTTCACGTTAAACCATGCCACGTGGGCGTGCAGTCCGACAAAGTGTCCCCGTCCTGTTTCATTTCCTATCCACCAGCGGGCTTCAGGTTGCAATGCTACCGTACGCACGCCGTGCTTATCCCCCAAGTCCCACAAACTGCAAGTCAACGGCAACTCTACCGTGATCTTTTTATGCACCTGCATTTCCACGGCAAGGTTCAGCAAAGCACAAGCATCATATATTACATTCGTTTTCAGTGCCAGATAGCGTTGACCATCAAAGGCAGCCGCTTTCTTTCCTGCATTCTCTTTGCCGGATTGGCGTTTATCCTCCTCCTTTTTTGAAGAAGTCGCAACTGCTGTTTCCTGCTTTTTCCCGCCGGGCTTGTAGACCGTAGTTTCCTCCGGAGCTGCCGAAGTCTGTACACGGGGTTTACCGGGAGTCTGTGCCGACAAGACGGTTATGCCCGATAATGCAGCCAACAGGCATATAGTTCTCATATTAAAAGTAGAGTGTCTCATATATTCGTATCTTTCATGTTCATTGATCAGATTTCCAGTTCGGGAACCGTATCCCTCATTACCGTTTCGTACCCATCCTCATTGATGACAGTAGCTTCACCTTTATAAGTGATATTCACCTTCTCTTGAGTGCTGCGGATAAAGAACGAGGGAGCACCGTCGGATTTCAGGTTTACACTAATCAGCCATCCGCCTACTTTGATACGTCCGTCGGACAAGATTTCGGGATCTTTGGCAGGATATTTCAGTGCATGTGTATTGATGACAGTGGCAAAACGATATACTTGTGCCTTTTCCGATGTAGCGGTGAAATGCCAGTGATTAGGATACTTCTTGAACACCCCTTTGTCATCAGCACGTAGCCAGTTGACTGCCGGATAGAAAAAACGGCTCGTCGTATCAGTCTGCAATGTTCCGGTGGAGAAAAGATAAGCGTCTGATGCTCCTCCGCGGTTCGTGGCTTGAATATGCACGAAGCGATGATTCGATTTATCCACTGTCATGGGATTTTCTGTGGTATGCAGCAAATAACTCCAGTTTACAGGTTCGTCTGCCACGAGTTCGTCATAGATAAAGATGAGTCCTGTCTTTCCCAAATTGACAATGTGACGGCGGAACGTTTTCACATGATTCTCATCCCAGCCATTTTCGGGCGTATAATACACCTCCGACTGTTCGCCACGTGTCAGCCAAAGCGGTGAAATCACTTTTCCGTAAGCATTGGAAGCATCACCCAGCACATACCCGATCTTCTCGCTGGCATAATAACGGGGAATCCATCCATATCCTTCCGTACCGATACGTTGTCCCATACCGTTCACCAAAATTGTATTGTGAGCACGCGTGGCACGATGGCACAACATACTATGTACGTCGGTAAACTCAATGTGGTGTCCGCTACTGTAAAATAATGGTTTTCCACCATAGAACGTATTGAAAGCATTCTGATTGGCAAGTGCATGAGAGGTAGAACCATAAGGGCTTGACCGGAAACTCCACATCGCATTTCCACCTACTCTATCCCAGTTCGTCTGGAAAGAGGCAAGTCCTGTTGCGGGGAAGACGTATCCTGCAGGGAGTGCTGTCAATCCTTCACCTTCCGGCAGAGGTTTATCACATTGCAGGCGGAACCAGGCCAGATCACCGGGCTTACTCAACAAGGCTTTCTTCATATAATCCGGTTCCACTTTCAATGTGCGGCGTACGAAATCAGCGGCATACGTGTTTCCGGTAAGGCGTGCCAGCGCATCCAAATAGCCTATACGGATGCTGTTGGGACGTGCCACATTCTGATGCGAACTTCCGTTTCCTGCGGATTTGGAAAAAGGAGGTTGCTGGAAGATGGTATACATGATATTTCCCTGATACCAAGGATCGGAAAAGAAGTCGTAACCGGTCAGTTTGCTATAATAGTAAGGCACTTCTACTAATGTACGGGTATTGACCGTAAAGTAAGAATCGCCATTGTGCCAGCCACCGTCTTTGTTCAATCCGGGGAAACGTGCTAACCAGACGTTATAACAGTAATCCACCCATGTATCGGCTTCGGGCAGATCGCCATACACACTGAATGCCGCCATTGTAAGGATGCGAAGTGTCATCTGCCACACATGATTGTCGGCGATGTGGTTCTCCATCCGGTTATTAAAGTTCTCATACATTTCACCACCTTTATTTTTGATGGCTTCCAGTAATGCTTTCTTTTGTGATGTATTCAACCGGTCGTAGAAAGAATCATAAGCCATAGAGCAGAGAGACAATAAGCTAGAAGCATTAAAATCTCCTTTCACATTCTTATCTTTATCCCAGTCGGCCATGATAAATACCCGTTTGATGGCTTCGTCAGCATATTTAGTATCCTGCGTCAGCAACCAGGCCCGTATCAATGCTTCGGTATTTCCCTCTTCCGCATCGATGATGCGACGGCTTTCACGAGTGAGGTATGAATTTATCTGCATCTCGTTCTTCAGATTCTTCACCTGCGAGACATTAATATCTTTCACTGATTTCATTGGAGTCTGAAGTACCTGATCTGCACGCTCAAGATACCATTGTCCTTCTGCCTTTTGTTTGCTGTGATTTATAAAGTCCTTCCATTCGTTCTTCATGATCCACACACGCGGATGATCGGCAGGTAGTTTTGCCAACACTGTTTTCAATGAAGGCGGACAGAATTTGCCCGGACGATCTTCTACAGTGACTTGCTGTGTGCTTCCCCAAGTCACTTCTCCGTTTTCTACATAACCGAACTGCCAGTACCATACCCCCGGCGCAAGCGGTTGTTCCGGATTATAGAACGGCCAACGAGTTTCCACCTGAACAACTCCGGACTTCAATCCGGCATCCTGCGAATAACGTAACCGATAGGTAACCTTCGTTTTATCTACCTTCTTTACTTTGTGTTCGAAACCATCCAACGGACTGTCCTGCGAGTTCATGTCCGAACGGAGCGGCCATTGGAAAGAAACCGCGCGGTCATTAACCACCGCTTTATCAAGAGGATAAGGAGTGGCACGCATTTCATGCATCAACGTTGTTTCCGTCAACTTGATGACTGCTTGTTTTTGCGCATGTGTCATCTGTGCAGCCACAGACAAGATTACGAATGAAATCAATAATACTTTTTTCATGATATCAAATGATTGGTTTTTCTGTAGGCAAATGTAGATAAACTGTCCGAAACGGAACTTTCAATTCATTTCTTCCTTCTCTGATACTGTCTAACAGGACTTTGTTTTCGTTCATTTCAACTTAGAAATCGTCCAAAACAAGCGTTACAGGAAGCTACAAAGAGGGTAAAAGGGTAAAATAGCCCCCAAAACGGAATGACTGGAATTGATAGAAAGATGAAGGTTATTAGTTCTTGTTTAGGTTTTCACCACAGAGGACGCGGAGGACACAGAGGTGAATTTGGTTTATGACTTACGGTGGTGACCCTAATTTTGATGCGTAATCCTCCTACCATAAAGTTGAAAAAATATAAAAACATCTGCCACCTGCAACGAAAAGCATGTAATATACTAGTTGATAAATAGTTGGAGCGTTGCAGATACCTGCGACAGATAGGTTGCAGATAAAGTATCTGCAACACAGTATAAACCTTGCAAAGCCAATTCTCCAGGAGGGCAAAAGTTTATTGTATACATTAACTTCCCGTTTCCAGGCGGGGAACTGTCGTTTCCGGCATTAGAAATTACAGTTTCCACGGCAGGAAACGAGAGTTTCTAAGGCGGGACACTACAGTTTCTACGTAAGGATACTGTCGTTTCCCCGTAGAGACACCACAAATTATCCATAGAGTCACCCCAATTATCCCATAGCTTTGCATAAAGGAATCAAGGCTTTTTCTTTGATTATATAACGTGTTGCAGATACTTTATCTGCAACCTATCTGCCACAGGTATCTGCAACGTTACAACTATCTATTAACTAGTGTATTACACGCTTTTCGTTGCAGGTGGCAGATGTTTTTATGTTTTTCAACTTTATAGTAGGAAAAAATTTCA
>ENA-UESK01000652-UESK01000652.1-human-gut-metagenome-genome-assembly--contig:-NODE-652-length-15610-cov-5.192944_pt1 | contig 15610 bp, 10 predicted proteins | sample MGYA00243006_ERZ508007 | MGnify/ENA primary metagenome ERZ508007 (study PRJEB26167, sample SAMN06115452) | human gut metagenome | host: Homo sapiens | place: China:Jiangsu | collected 2015-08-21... | reverse complement strand
ATGCCGGAGAGTTGCACAAACGGAGATCCCTCGAACGATCAAATCCCGATGCGTACCGCTTATAAGGTAGACCGTAACAGCCCGAACGCCCGTCACGGAGGCGACTTGGCCGGTATCGAACAGCATTTGGATTATATCGAGGATCTGGGCGTTACCGCTATCTGGCTGAACCCAGTATTGGAGAATGACATGGAGGGAGGCTCTTATCACGGATATGCCACGACGGATTATTATCGGGTAGACCCACGCTTCGGCACGAACGAGGACTACGTCCGCTTGATCGAGAAGACGCACGAGCGGGGCATGCGTGTCGTAATGGATATGATCTTCAACCATTGTGGAAGCGATCATCCTTGGATGAAAGATATCCCTAGCCACGACTGGTTTAATAATCTCGATAACTACGTGCAGACCAACCACGATAAAGAGGCTTATTTCGATCCTTACGTGTCGGATTATGATAAGGAGACGATGCTGAACGGTTGGTTTGTCCCGAGCATGCCGGACTTGAACCAAAAGAACCCACATGTAGCCAAATACCTTATCCAGAACTCTATCTGGTGGATCGAGTATTGCGGCGTGGATGGTATCCGTCAAGATACGTATCCGTATGCCGACGTGGACATGATGCGGAATTGGTGTACGGAGGTCATGAACGAGTATCCGGAGTATAACATCGTAGGCGAGGCGTGGATGAACTACACGATCGGTTCCGCTTATTGGCAGAAAGGCAGCCGGTTGAACTTCGGACAGGATACCGAGCTGAAATCGGTAATGGATTTCCGCTTGATGGGTATCGCGAGTAAGGCGTTCCATGAGGAGACCGGGTATTCCGGAGGCTTGCACACGATCTTCGAGCATATGTGTTATGATTATGTATATCCCGATATCTATAACGTATTGCGTTTCTTGGAGAACCATGATACGGATCGTTTTCTTCCCTCCATGCCCGAGTCTGTCGATGATTTGTACGCGTTCAAGCAAGGGGTGACATTCTTGTTGACGATCCCCGGTATTCCCCAGCTCTATTACGGGCAGGAGTTGCTGATGAACGGCACCAAGGAGAAGGGAGACGGATATATCCGCTTGGATGTTCCCGGTGGTTGGCCCGGCGACAAGGTGAATCAATTCGAGGCATCCGGTCGCAGCGAGGTGCAAAATGACGCATGGAATTTCCTCCGGACTTTATTGAAATGGCGCAAGGGCAACGATATCATCGCTAAGGGCAAGATGAAACATTTCATGGTGAACCAAGGTGTCTACGTGTACGAGCGCAGTCTGGATGGCCGGAGCGTATTGGTCTTGATGAATGGCAGCGACAAGGAGGTGAACCTCCCGTTGGCCCGCTATGCGGAAGTATTGCGAGGTAAAACCTCCGGAAAAGAGATATTAACCGGAAAGGAGATTCCATTGGGAGACGAATTATCCTTGGCACCGAAAGGGATCTTCGTACTGGAAATGTGATGCCATTAGCCCCGATGATTTTTCATTCGAGGACCTATTCATAGATTACTAATAATTAAATCGGGAGGCCTTAAACCTCCCGATTTTCTTTTCATATATACTATTTTAATCGCTTTTCAAGAATCAATTGATGCCTGCATTGAATGCCGTTCTCCCAGATAGGCTCGGCATAGTTCCGTACGAAATAATCGCGATCTACGGCAACCAAGTCGAAGCCTTCCTGTTGATAAAGCATCATCGGGCCGGCGGCTGAGGTTCCGGTACAAATACGCAAAAGCTCGACATCTTGAGCCGGAGCCCATTTATTAGATACATGCCGTAATAGTTTCCGGGCGATTCCTCGCCGACGGAAGATATCCGCCACGGCAAGGTTCATGATCTCCGCCTTGCCACCCTCCTCCTTGCGAACCACGATCACGCCGGCAACGGAATTTCGTACCGTAGCGATAAAGCAATCCGAATCCTTTAGGTAAGCCTCTACTTTCTCCCGATCCGGATCGGCTTCCAGCAGTAACTCATAAGGAGGAAATAAAGCTACTTGTATCTCCGGCTCCCCGCCCACGACGATCTCTACTATATTTCCGTCAGGATCTCGGATTACCCCCTCATAGTAACCATCCCCGGAAGTGCGGGTCTCACCGGCGATCGTGTATCCATCCATCCGGAAACGTTCGATCATTTGATCCACTTGCTCCTTCTTATCCGCATGAAAGGCCAGATGAGCCAAGCCGATATGATCCTTGTCGTAAGCCTCAGTAATATCTTGCCGTTGCATGATCTCCAAAGCGGGGCCACTCTCGAAAGAGACGAAATAAGAGGCGAACCCTTTCTTTGGATTCACATATTTCTCATTACTCTTACCGTTGAAATACTTTACATAGAAATCCCGTAAACGTTCCAGATGATTCGTCCATAAGGCGATGTGTGTTAACTGCATAAGTTGGAGGTTTTAATTTGTCACTGCCAAAGATATAAAAAAATCAGACATGGTTCCCTACATTATCGTCGGGATAATCCATGCCTGATTATAGTTTTCCTCTTATTCGCAATTATTTACAAATCCGGCAACCGGCGCATTTAGCCAGTTCACCGCGGAAACGTTTCTCTACCAGTTTATGCAAACGGTCTTTCAACGCCTCCAAGCGTACATGGTCGATCACGTCGGAAGTGAAAGCCACGCTCAATAACATACGGGCCTCGTCACGCGGGATACCGCGGCTTTGCATATAGAACAAAGCGTTCTCATCTAACTGACCGGTCGTCATACCGTGCGAGCATTTTACGTCGTCCGCATAAATCTCCAGTTGCGGCTTGCTGTACATACGGGCCTCACGAGTAGCGCACAGATTACGGTTCGTCTGGTAAGCGGCGGTCTTCTGGGCATCCTCTTTCACCAAGATACGTCCGCTGAAGACACCTACGGCATGATCATTCAGTACGTTCTTGAACAACTCGTTGCTGGTACAATTCGGAACCGCATGGGTAATATGGCTATAGGTATCCATCTGTTGCCCCTTGTCCAGAACGGACATACCGCATAAGGTAGACTCGGCATACTCGCCATTCAGTTCCACGTAATAATTGTTGCGAGTCAAGCCATTCGTCAACGTAATGCCGTTTACCAAGACATTGGTCGAGGCCGCCTGCTTTACGTGTACGGAAGAGAAACGGGTCGTAGACTCGCTGCTTTCTTCCAAATCATAATAATCAAAGCGAGCACCTTCCTCCGCGAAAATCTCAACCACTTGAGTCGCCAAGAATTTCACGTCATCGATACTATGATCGCAAACCAATAGCTTCGCCTCCGAATGAGGTTCCATAATCACCAGAACACGACGGTTCGCCATCGTATCCACATCATTACGAAATATATTCACTAATTGGATAGGACGCTCAACCACGACATTTTTCGGTACATACACCACGAAACCATCTTGGGCTAACATCGTATTCAACGCAATAATACCATCCTTGCTACTCGGCGCCGCCTTTCCGTAATACTTGGAAGCGATCTCCGGATATTGCTCCGTAAAAGCCTTCAACCCTCCAGCATACACGCCTTCCGGCAAATGCGCTTTTGGCAATTCCTTATCGTAAAACGTATCGTTCACGACAAAGTATAACGATGTGCTCAGGTTCGGTACGTCACAACGGAACACGTCATAAGGATTCACCGGGATAGCGACCCGGTTGATATTCAAACCGTAATCCGGAGCGAACGCTTGGGCTACATCCGTATATTTATAATCCTCGCTTCTCGTGGAGGGGAATCCGAGTCGCTCAAAGTTCGCCAAGGCCTCAGCCCTGAGGGCATTCATCACCGGCGTACTATGACGACATACCAGATCCTCACATTGGGCGAAAAGATCGATATATTGTTGCTCGGCCTTCATATTACTCATCTCCCATCTCTTTCTTGATCCAGTCGTAACCTTTCTCTTCCAGTTCCAAGGCCAATTCCGGACCGGCGGTCTTCACGATACGGCCTTTGTAAAGCACATGAACCACATCCGGCTTGATGTAATCCAGCAGACGCTGATAGTGCGTGATTACGATAGCGGCATTCTCCGGAGTCCTCAACTGGTTCACGCCATGCGCCACGATACGCAAGGCATCGATATCCAAACCACTATCCGTCTCATCCAAGATCGCCAATTTCGGCTCCAGCATCGCCATCTGGAAGATCTCGTTCCGCTTTTTCTCTCCACCAGAGAAACCTTCGTTCACGCTACGGCTGGCCAGTTTATTATCCAGCTCGACGATCGCACGCTTCTCACGCATCAATTTCAAGAAGTCCGTAGCCGAAACCGGTTCCAGACCGTTATATTTACGGTGCTCGTTCAACGCCGCACGCATAAAGTTCACCATACTAACTCCCGGGATCTCGACCGGATATTGGAAGCTCAAGAAAATACCCTCACGGCTACGATCCTCGGGAGAAAGATCCAGCAGATTCTTACCGTTGAAGATAACCTCTCCTTCCGTTACCTCAAAAGCGGGATTACCTACTAATACACTACTTAACGTACTTTTTCCAGAACCGTTCGGTCCCATGATAGCATGTACCTCACCCGCTTTCACCGACAGGTTGATACCTTTCAATATCTCTTTGCCATTTACGTTGGCATGTAAATTCTTAACCTCTAACATCTTTTCTAATTGAAAATTGAAAGTTGAAAATTGAAAATTATTCTATCCTACGCTGCCTTCCAGCGAGATCGTTAGTAATTTCTGAGCCTCGACAGCAAACTCCATCGGTAACTTATTCATTACCTCGCGGGCATATCCATTCACGATCAAACCGACAGCCTCTTCTACCGAGATACCCCGTTGCTGGCAGTAGAACAATTGCTCCTCGCTGATCTTACTCGTCGTAGCCTCATGCTCCACGATCGCCGTCTCATTCTGAATATCAGCGTAAGGGAACGTATGAGCTCCACAAGTAGAGCTTAGTAACAAACTATCGCATTGGCTATGGTTTCGGGCGCCTTCCGCACGGGCGGACACCTTCACCAATCCCCGATAGCTATTCTGGCTATGACCGGCAGAGATACCCTTGGATACGATCGTACTTTTCGTATTCTTACCCAGATGGATCATCTTCGTACCCGTATCGGCCTGTTGGTAATTATTGGTCACGGCAACCGAGTAAAACTCACCTACCGAGTTATCACCCGCCAAGATACAGCTCGGATATTTCCAAGTGATCGCCGAACCGGTCTCTACTTGCGTCCAAGAGATCTTGCTACCCTCACCTTTGCACAAACCTCGTTTCGTCACGAAGTTATAGATACCGCCTTTACCTTCCTTATCACCCGGATACCAGTTCTGTACGGTAGAATACTTCACCTCAGCACGCTCGTTCGCCACGATCTCCACGATAGCGGCATGCAATTGGTTCTCGTCACGCATCGGCGCCGTACATCCTTCCAGATAACTTACATACGCCTCATCGTCAGCGACAATCAAGGTACGCTCGAACTGTCCGGTATTAGCGGCATTGATACGGAAATACGTACTCAGCTCCATCGGGCAACGTACGCCCTTCGGTATATAAACAAACGAACCGTCCGAGAACACGGCCGAATTCAAGGCGGCGAAGAAATTATCACGATAACCAACCACGCTGCCCAAATATTTCTGCACCAAGTCCGGATGATGTTGTACAGCCTCGCTGAACGAACAGAAAATAATCCCCTTCTCCGCGAGATTCTCCTTGAAAGTAGTCTTCACGGAAACACTATCCATCACGGCGTCTACCGCCATTCCGCTTAAATGCTTCTGTTCTTCCAAAGGAATACCCAGTTTATCGAATGTTTTCAACAACTCAGGATCTACCTCATCCAAGCTCTTTGGTCCCTCTTTTTTCTTAGGGGCGGCATAATAGATAATGTCCTGATAATCGATCGGCGGGATATTCAAGTGAGGCCATGTAGGCATCTCCAACGTCTGCCAATGGCGAAAAGCCTTCAAACGGAACTCGAGTAACCATTCCGGCTCGTTCTTCTTGGCAGAGATAATACGGACCGTCTCCTCGTCTAATCCACGATGGATCACCTCCGTATCAATATCGGTAACGAAGCCATATTTATAATCTCCGCTCGTTACCTCATTAATTATATGATTTGAATCCTGCATAATTAAAAATTAACCATTGATAAAAGCCCTTCATTCTCCTAATGAAAACAAATTATGTGGGAAAATTGTTGGTACTATTTGCTTCACGCTATAATAAAAACGAGATTCTATCTTTGATTGGCGATGAATCAAGACCGATCCACGATCCACGAACTCCAGCGCATTCAACAGCAAACTGGTAAAGACCAAAACGACCAGCAACCCGAAAAAACCACCAAACAAATGGTTGATAACGCTCAACGGTGTCGCCCCTACCACCTTGGTAACCAGTTCTCCCGCTAGAATAAACACCCCCATAATCAAGATAAAACCCGCTATATAACTCAAGATCGTAACCCCTTCTTCCGGAAACCAACCCAACGCCAAGATATATCCTTTCAGCCAAGCCGCCGCTTTTCCGCAGAAAAAGATCGCGATCACTAGGGCTATAAGCGAAACAACCTGTTTGATGATTCCATCAAACAGGCCTTTCACAAATCCTATCCCTGCCAGACATAGCAATGTAATGTCCAACCAGTTCATCGTTATAACGTCTTCTTAATTTCAGTCTCTTCGTAAGCCTCGATCATATCCCCCACTTGAATATCGTTGAAGTTCGTAATATTCAAACCGCAATCCAAGCCAGCCACGACCTCTTTCGCATCGTCCTTGAAACGTTTCAAAGAGCCTAGCTCGCCGGCATAGATAACGATACCGTCACGTATCAAGCGGATCTTGTTCGTACGTTTGATCTTGCCTTCCTTAACCATACATCCGGCAACCGTACCGACCTTGGTGATCTTGAATACCTGCTGAACTTCCACATAAGCGGTAATCTCCTCCTTGATCTCCGGAGAAAGCATGCCTTCCATAGCGCTCTTCACCTCCTCGATCGCATCGTAGATGATAGAGTACAAACGGATCTCTACACCTTCCTTCTCGGCGTTTCTACGTGCTTGCAAAGACGGACGAACTTGGAATCCGATAATGATAGCGTTCGAAGCCGCCGCCAAAACCACATCCGACTCGGAAATCTGGCCAACCGCCTTATGAATTACATTCACCTGAATCTCCTCGGTAGACAAACGGATCAAGGAGTCGGACAAAGCCTCTACGGAGCCATCCACGTCACCCTTCACGATCACGTTCAACTCTTGGAAGTTACCCACGGCGATACGACGTCCGATATCATCCAAGGTAAGCATCTTCTGCGTACGAAGACCTAACTCACGCTGCAATTGCTCACGACGGTTAGCGATCTCACGCGCCTCTTGCTCAGTCTCCAATACATTAAATGTATCACCGGCCTGAGGAGCACCATTCAAACCGAGGATCAATACCGGCTCGGAAGGACCAGCCTTCTCCACCCGTTGATTACGCTCGTTGAACATCGCTTTGATACGTCCTTGATGAGTTCCCGCCAAAACGATATCTCCCATCTTCAACGTACCGTTCTCCACCAATATGGTAGATACATAGCCACGTCCCTTGTCCAAAGAAGACTCGATGATAGAACCAACCGCACGTTTTTTCGGATTCGCTTTCAAATCCAACAGGTCGGCCTCCAACAGTACCTTCTCCAACAACTCCTCGACACCGATACCTTTCTTAGCGGAGATCTCTTGACTCTGGTACTTACCCCCCCAGTCTTCCACCAAGTAATTCATATTCGCCAACTCCTCCTTGATCTTCTCAGGATTAGCATGTGGCTTATCGATTTTATTAATAGCGAAAACAATAGGAACACCGGCAGCCGAAGCGTGATTAATCGCCTCGATCGTCTGAGGCATCACGTTATCATCAGCGGCCACGATAATAATCGCGATATCCGTCACCTTTGCGCCACGGGCACGCATAGCGGTAAACGCCTCATGACCCGGAGTATCCAAGAACGTGATACGGCGGCCATTCTGCAACTTCACGTTGTAGGCTCCGATATGCTGCGTGATACCACCAGCCTCACCGGCGATTACGTTCGCACTACGGATATTATCCAATAAAGAAGTCTTACCATGGTCAACGTGTCCCATCACCGTTACGATAGGCGGACGGGCTACCCAATCCTCCTCGTTATCATCTTCCTCATCAGCGTTGATCGCCTCGACAACATCCGCGCTTACATATTCAGTCTTATAACCGAACTCCTCAGCCACGATATTGATCGTCTCCGCATCCAGGCGCTGATTGATCGAAACCATAAGGCCAATGCTCATGCAAGTACCGATAACCTCCGTTACAGATACGTCCATCATGTTCGCCAAGTCGTTGGCCGTAACGAACTCGGTCAGCTTCAATACCTTGCTTTCCAGTTCTTCCTGTTCCATCAACTCGTGCTCACGTTTCACAGCGGCGTCACGTTTATCACGACGGTATTTAGCCCCCTTATTATTCTTATTATTCTTGTTGGTCAAGCGAGCCAAAGTCTCCTTGATCTGCTTTTGAACATCCTCTTCGCTAACTTCCGCTTTCACCGGCTTCTTCAAGCGAGGCTTACGGTCGTTATTCGGACGATCGTCACGATTCGGGCGCGGATAATTCGTACCCGGCGTATTATTCACGTCTACCCGATCTTTCTTGATACGTTTACGCTTCTTCTTAGCGTCACCTTCCTCACCCGGTTTAGCAGGAGCGTTCGGTTTAATCAAAGTAGGCGAATTCGGACTCTTATGAGGAGCGCCCGGACCGTTGCTATTATTACCCGGCCGATTGTTATTAAACTTTTGCTTCTCATCACGCTCTTTCCGCTTCTCCTCCTTCGTTTTCTTCTTCGGACGAGTCGATTGGTTAAGCGCATCCAAGTCAATCTTACCGGTTACCTTGATCTTTGACTCCAATTTAACCGAGTTCAAACGGAAAAGATTATCATCCTTTTCCTCGGTCTTCTCTACTTCCTGTTCCGGTTTCACACTTTCCACCTTAGGTTCCGCAACAACCGGTTGCTTCTCTACGGTTTTTTCTTTTTCCACTTCCACTACTATAACTTTTTCTTCTTTTTTCTCCGTGGGAGCCTGCGCAGGCTGCGCGGGTTTAACAGGAGCTTGAGCAGCGGGAGCGGCAGGCGCTTCCTTCACTTTCGGCTCTTCCTTTACCTTAGGCTCTTCTTTCACCTTCGGCTCCTCTTTAGCCTTCGGCTCTTCCTGCTGTTTTTTATGTTGTCCACCATCCAAATCGATATGACCCTTCATTACGATCTTAGGCCTGAATTCTTCCGGTATCACTGTCTTTATTTCCGCAGTCTTCTCTTCTTTCACAGAAGGAGCCTCTTTCTGCGCACGATCCGCCGCAAAATTACGATCTTTCTCTGGCAGATCCTTTCCAAACTCTTTTACGAGCAAAGCATACTGTTCATCACTGATCCTCGTGTTGGGATTATCCTCAACCGAGAACCCATTCCGGTGCAGGAACTCAACCACCGTGTTGATTCCCACGTTCAATTTTCTCTGTACTTGAATTAATTTTATAGGCATATCTAACTTTGTCGTAATACTTATTCGTTACCTTCATCTTCAAATTCCGCAGATAAGATAGCTAAAAGATCGTCCACGGTCTGTTCTTCCAGATCGGCACGTTCAATAATCTCATTGCGGTCCATAGCAAGGACACTCTTCGCCGTATAGCATCCTATATTCTTCAGTGCGTCGATCACCCAGCTGTCGATCTCGTCGGAGAACTCATCCAAGTAGATATCCTCCTCGTCCGCTCCTTCGATATCACGGAATACGTCAATCGTATACTCAGTCAACATACAAGCCAACTTAATATTCAGACCGCCCTTACCGATCGCTAAAGAAACCTCCTCCGGACGTAGATAAACCTCAGCTTTCTTTTCCTCCTCATTCACACGGATAGAAGAGATCTTAGCCGGGCTTAAGGCACGCTGGATAAACAAAGAGAGATTTGAGGTGTAATTAATCACATCAATGTTCTCGTTTCTCAACTCGCGAACGATTCCGTGGATACGAGAGCCTTTCATACCTACGCAAGCGCCTACCGGATCAATACGGTCATCGTATGACTCGACAGCCACCTTGGCACGCTCTCCCGGGATGCGGGCGATCGCCTTGATCGTAATCAAGCCGTCATTAATCTCCGGAACCTCCAACTCAAACAACCGTTGCAAGAAGACCTTATCCGTACGGGAAAGAAGGATCTTCGGGTTGTTATTATAGTTATCCACACGTTGAACGATCGCACGTACGGTCTCTCCCTTACGATAGAAATCGGTCGGGATTTGCTCGGATTTCGGCAGTAGCAACTCATTACCATCGTCATCCAGCAACAGGATTTCTTTCTTCCACACCTGATAAACCTCAGCGGCGATGATGTGGCCGATTTTATCCTTATACTTAGCGTACAAGCTGTCTTTCTGCAATTCAAGTATCTTTGAAGCCAAAGTTTGGCGCAAGTTTAAGATCGCACGGCGTCCGAAGTCTGCGAAATGCACCTCGTCGGTCACTTCCTCGCCCACCTCACAGTCGGCATCGATTTTACGGGCCTCCGTCAACGTAAGCTGCAAGTTCTCATCCTCCAATTCATCATCAGCCACAACCGTACGGTTTCTCCATATCTCGAAATCACCTTTCTCAGGGTTGATAATCACGTCATAGTTCTCATCCGTGCCAAACATCTTGGCGATCACGTTACGGAACGAATCTTCCAAAACGCTAATCATCGTATCTTTATCGATATTCTTCAACTCCTTGAACTCCGCAAGGGTGTCAATCATACTGATTGTTTCCTCTTTCTTGGCCATAATCTTACTTGAATCTTATTAAGTATTTTGTATATTTTATTTCATCAAATGTATACGACTCATCCTCCACCACAGTCACCTTCCGCTTAGCGCCTTCCGGTTTCACCTTCTTCTCGACAGAGACAACCACACCGTTCTCGTCGGCAGATTTCAACACACCGGTCAGCTTCGAGCCGTTTTTCAACAGCATCTCCACCTCGTTTCCGATGTTCTTGACGTATTGGCGAAGTACCTTGAAAGGAGAAGTAATGCCGGCGGAGCCAACCTCCAGCTCATAATCCTCGACGTCACGATCCAGATGCTCCTCCAAATACCGGCTCAACTCGGCGCAATCATCAATGCTTACCGCTTCATCGTTATCAATTTCAACGACTATCAGGTTTCCCGGTTTAATCACCACGTCTACTAAATAATTGCTTGAAGAGGCTAGTTTTTCCTCTATTAATTGGCTTACCACTTTCTTTTCTATCATACACATATCTGTTAAGAACAAAAGAAGGGGACTACCCGCCCCCTCCTCAACTTCACTTAATCGCCCGCAAATATACAAAAAATCAATGAGTTCTCAAAATATCCTCATCTTTTTACAGAAAAAATTAATACGACACAAACCGGATTACTATCCATAGTAATCAGAATTAATATCTATAGAAATCCGATTTACTATTGACAGTAATATTTATTAACACTTTTATGCCTATCTTTGCTGCCGAATACGAAGGGGTGCTCGCAAAATCCTTCACGAAAGGAGCGGGCTGAGATCATACCCATAGAACCTGTACAGGTAATGCTGTCGTAGGGATTCATGCTTCTCCGATCCTTTCTATTCATCTATTTAGTTTTAAAGCAAAAAGATGAAAAGATGAAAAATGTATTGGTTATCTTGGCCGGCTCCTTACTGGCTACAACCGTCAAGGCACAAATGCCCAGTCCGGTCGACTCCTTGAAAATCTCAAAAGACGTATCTTTGGATGAAGTAGTTATTACCGCTACCAAAGTCGGGAAAGAAACCCCGGTAGCTTATAGCGACATCTCCAAACAAGAGCTAAGCAGCCGGAACAACGGGCAAGGTATCCCATTCCTTATCTCCCAATCCCCGTCTGTTATCATGACCTCGGATGCCGGAACAGGTATAGGTTACTCCGGTTTTCGTATCCGGGGTACAGACGCGAACCGTATCAATATCACGATCAATGGCGTACCGGTTAATGACTCCGAGTCTCATACCGTATTCTGGGCTAATATGGCCGATATAGCCTCCTCGGTAGAATCGATCCAGATCCAACGAGGTGCCGGAACCTCTACGAACGGAGCCGCGGCTTTTGGCGCTACGGTCGCCATGCAGACCGAGAAACCGTCCTTAAAGCCTTACGGCGAATATTCCGTATCAGCAGGTTCTTTCGGTACGCTGAAGCATACGGTAAAAGGCGGTACCGGATTACTTTACGATCATTTCGCTTTCGACGCCCGCTACTCCAATATCCGTAGCGACGGCTTTATCGATCGTGCCTCCGCCCGTATGAGCTCTTACTATGCCTCCGCCGCTTTCTATGCCGATAATACATTGATTAAATTCCAAGCCTTCGGGAACAGCGAGAAGACCTATCAAGCATGGAACGGTGTTCCGTCTTATTTACTTGACACAGATCGTAGCTATAATCCATGCGGAGAATATGAGGAAGATGGAGTGAAGAAGTTTTATAACAATCAGACGGATAATTATTGGCAACACAACTACCATTTAATGGCCAGCCAGCGTATCGGAGATTTCTGGAATATGAACCTGACCCTTCATTACACCGATGGTAACGGATATTACGAGGATTATAAATCGAAAGCCAAATTCAGCAGTTATAAACTACCGGAATATATCGATCCGGAGGGTAATACCGTAAAAAAGACGGACCTTGTGCGCCGTAAATGGCTCGACAATTATTTCTATGGAGCCGTTTATAGCGCGAACTATCAACATGACAACACCCGCCTTACGCTGGGAACCGCCGTCAACAACTACGTAGGCGACCATTTTGGCCGGGTAATGTGGACCAAAAGCGCAAACGTCTTGCCACAACCGGATTACGAATATTACCGCAATACCGGTAAGAAATTAGACTACAACGCATACGCAAAATTGACCCAACGTCTTTCCCCTCTTTTCACCGGCTATCTGGACTTACAATACCGTGGGATCCATTACACCATTAAGGGAAACGATGACAAAGCCGAGGAAGAGCTGGACATTCATAAGAACTGGAACTTCTTCAACCCGAAAGCCGGTATAAACTTCCATAACAACGGCCATAACGCATTCGTCTCTTTCTCCGTCGCAAACCGGGAACCGAACCGTGACAATTTCACGGAGGCAGGCCCCGAAGAACGTCCTACCCACGAGACCTTATATGATTACGAGGCCGGTTATAGTTTTGGTAACAACCGTTTCCGGGTTGGAGCCAATCTCTATTTCATGGATTACAACAACCAATTGATCCTGACCGGCAAGATCAGCGAGATCGGTGAGGCCCTCACTTCCAATATAAAGGATAGCTACCGAATGGGCATCGAGCTTACCGGAGGTGTACAAATCACCTCTTGGCTGAATTGGAACGCGAACGTAACCCTCAGCCAAAATAAAATCAAGCATTTCGTGGAATACGTGGATAACTGGGATACCGGAGTACAAGAGATCAACGATCTAGGTACAACGAATATCGCTTTCTCCCCAGACCTAATCGCAAACAGCATGTTCGATTTCGCTTACAAAGGATTTATCGCTAGTTTCAACTCGCAAGTAGTAGGCCGCCAATACATAGACAATTCAAGCAGCAAGGATCGTTCCATCGATCCCTACTTTATCAATAGCCTACGTATCGGTTACGCCTTCCAGCCTAAGTTCATGAAAGAAATAACCCTAGACGTGACTATCAACAACCTCTTCAACGAGAAGTACGAGACCAACGCATGGGTATACTCTTATATCGAAAACGACACACGTAAAAAGGATGACGGTTATTTCACCCAAGCCGGCACGAACGCCATGGCCAGGATCACCTTCAAATTCTAACTTAATTTTCAATTACTAAAATGGTTTGGCTAGAATACTTCGGAGTAATAACCGGTCTACTCTATCTCTTTCTAGAGATTAAACAACATAAGGCCATGTGGGTGGTGGGATTCCTCACCTCCCTCGTGTATGTATTTGTCTTCCTGTCCGCTAAGATCTATGCGGACATGGGATTGCAAACCTATTACGTAGGAATCAGCATATACGGTTTCTATCAATGGACCCGGAAGAAACATGAGATACACACGGAAAACGACAGTCTTCCCTCCGACTGTATCCTATACACCCATCTGAGCCTTCCGCTTTTCGTGGGGATTATCGGAACATTGGCCGTTGTATTCGCCATCTTATGGTATCTCCTTCATCAATTCACGGACTCTCCCATCCCCGTAGGCGATGCGTTCACCACGTCGGTAGGCATTGTCGCTACTTGGATGCTGGCAAGGCGAATTATCGAGCATTGGATTTTTTGGGTAATCGTAAACCTCGTTTCCGTATATCTTTATTACCTTCGGGGCTTGTATCCGACGATGCTACTCTATTTTTGCTATGCGACACTAGCCATAGTAGGCTATTACAATTGGCGGAAGAAAGGGGAAGAGTTTTGAATTATGAATTTTGAATTATGGGAGATAATATGGAAAGTCTGGAAGGAGGATGTGTGATCGTAGCGAATGGGAGATTTCCTTCCGCTGAGTTACCCTTGAGATTATTAAAGGAAGCGAAAACGATTATCGCTTGTGATGGAGCCGTAAAGACACTTTATGAAAAGGGTATTCATCCGGACGCTATCGTAGGAGACTTGGACAGCATACCCGCCGGCCTGCGCGAACGCTACGCAGACCGAATCCATCATGTAGAGGACCAAGAGATCAACGACCTCACCAAATCCGTCCGTTTCGCCCATACCCAAGGCTATCGAGAAGTTCTTATATTAGGTGCTACCGGATTGCGTGAGGATCATACATTGGGAAATATATCCCTTCTTATGGAGTATGCCCCCTTATTCAAGCGGGTGGAGATGTTATCCGACTATGGTCTTTTCACACCTATCTTAGAAACAACGACTTTCGCTTCTTATCCGGGGCAACAAATCTCCATTTTCGTTCTTTATCCCGAAGGGGAGATTAGTACGGAAGGACTCCGTTGGCCCATTCGCCGACGAAAGCTCACCTCATGGTGGCAAGGAACTCTCAACGAGGCTTTGGGAGACCAATTCACTGTCACTCTCTCCCCGGATTGCCGGGTATGCAGTTGCAGTGAGTCATCCCATACATAAGAATATTCCTGAAAAGTATCACTACTTTCCAGGACCCTTACACCCCTCAACTTTACATGCTTAAATAAGAAGCGTTCGCTTCCTTATCAAGCAGATAATTTTTTTAACTCATTCTCTTTCCATTCGGAAAAACCTTCTACCCTATCCCTTATCTGGAACTGTAGCTTATCGTCGGCAACCAACTTCAGCACAGCCGTGGGAGAAAGCGGCAAATACATATCATTCACGGCGAAAAAAGCTTTCAGTAAAACCACGTCATAGTCATCGTGGATTACTTCTTTCTTTAATACAACCGAAACCTCCATCTGAGTCAGATAGTAGGCTGAACGTTCGTATGCGCACCAAGCATCTCCTTCCAGATACAGATAGACACTGTTTGGATTATCTACCTCATGAGGCAGAACCAACTCTACTACATCTGATGCTTGTTCCATAT
>ENA-UESK01000614-UESK01000614.1-human-gut-metagenome-genome-assembly--contig:-NODE-614-length-16206-cov-5.940046_pt1 | contig 16206 bp, 17 predicted proteins | sample MGYA00243006_ERZ508007 | MGnify/ENA primary metagenome ERZ508007 (study PRJEB26167, sample SAMN06115452) | human gut metagenome | host: Homo sapiens | place: China:Jiangsu | collected 2015-08-21... | reverse complement strand
GGAGCCTGAGTTTGGTTTGCAATGGCTTGACGGTAAGACGTGTATTTTCGATTATGTTGAAGATGATAAATATGCTGAACAGAAAACGAAAAACACCGTTGCGGGGCGCATGATGAAAAATAATGATGATGTCACCGCTAAAAATAAATTCAAGCACCATGACACTGATTTTATTGAAAAACCACACAACCACGCTAAACTTACTTATGTCTTCCGTTGGTTGCGACGGGAATACGGTGTTTATGTTGATTTACGTTGTGGCTACGTTTTCACATCATCAAAATATGACGCGGGCGCGCATGTACCATATTTCGCAATTACGACGGTTGATAACAAACTTAATTGATTAAGAATCTTACGTCATATTACGCGTTAGGCTATTTACGCTACGATACGGTGGAAACGCAACACGCCGTAATTGCAATGCTTAGAAATTTCGGCGTAAAATAAACACGGCATACACGAGGTGTTACAGTGAGAATGTTAAAACATTATCGTTGATAACCACGGTTGACTCCGCCAATGATATGGCCGTGAGGGAAAAGCGCGCCGTTCGTCGCTGTGAATCATGTCGTAAGTGTGCTATTCTTAAGTCGTGCCGGTTCGGTATTCGTTCGCCGGTACGACTTTTTCATATATGAAAGGAAAAAATAATGGATGACGAAATCCCTGAGGAAAGGGACACCGCCGAACGCGATGACCTCACCCCCGACGAAGCGCACCGCGCGGGCGAGTTCGATGATTTGCGCGACATGCTACGCGATGTGCTTGACAAGGTGAGCGCGCTAAGCGACCGCACGGACGCAATCAGCGAACGAATCGACGGCATCTATGACAATTTCGCCGATTCTGTGTCTCAGATGGTCGAAAACGGTGCGATCGTCCGCGAAGACGATGCGGCGACCGCCATAGCCGAAGCCGCAGCTGACGACCTTGAAAACCTTGATTACACGCTCTGAATAAACGAATAGGAGATATTTATTATGGCTGTAGACAACGCGACAATTTTGGATAAGGTGCGACTTAAGGGCACTGACGATTATCAACAGCGTGTGCCGAGCGCCACGCAAACCGGTGTAGCCAACACCATGCGATACCTGTTCGACCCCATGAATCGTCAGTATTTGAATGATTGTGTTTGGAGCATGGTCAACCGCATTGGCCTTACCGTGATGGCGCAGAACGAACCTTTCAAGAACATGTTGTCGGTATTCAAGAAAGAGAATCTCTACTGGGGGTCGACTGTACAGGAGATCGCAGTCAAGTGGATTAAGGCGCACGGGTACAAGGACGATGCCGAAGACCTGCTGAAGATGCACCGCCCCGAAGCCGCCGTATGGTTCTATGAAATGAATCGCAAAGACCAGTACCCTATTTCGTGGACTGACGACGAACTGCGTCAGGCGTTCGTGGACGACTTCGGACTGAACCGCTTCATCGCGCAGATTATGGAAACACCGCGCAACAGTGATGAATATGATGAGATGAACATCATGCTCGCCCTGATCAAACATTACGAGCAAAATCTTGGCTTCTACAAGGTGCATCTCGATGCGGCTCCGACCGATGAAGCGTCGGCCAAGGCGTTGCTCAAGGCGTTGCGTGCGACCGCCGGGCGTATGCGTTTTCCGAGCACCCAGTACAATGCGCTCAACGTGAACGATATTCCGGCGTATGCTAATCCGCAGCAGATGGTGCTGCTTATCGAGCCGGAATATCTTGCGTCGCTTGATGTTGATGCGTTGTCCGCGGTGTTCCAGCTGGATAAGGCCGACGTACCGTATCGAATTATTCAAGTGCCGACCCTTGGCATTCCCGGGGCGGTGGCGTTGCTTGTATCCACTGACTGGTATCAGGTGCGGGATACGCTGTATGGTACCACGCAGTTCTATAATCCTCAGACGCTTTCGAACACGATGTATCTCAACCACTGGGGAATCTACGGCGTGTCCCCGTTCACACCGTGTGCATTGTTCACTACCGACGCCGGCACAAGCATTAACGTTGTCACGCAGACTGTCACCGGTTTCACGCTAACGGCTGATTCCGATACCGCTAAACCGGGCGACGTGATTCAACTGCACCCGACTCTTACCGCGACAATTACCCCTACAGGCACCGCCGTTGAGGTTGCACCGAATACCGCGACGTACGAAGTAACTGCTGCGTTGACTAAGAGCGAAACTACCACAACCGTACCGTTGAATGTCAACACTTTTGTTGATGACCAAGCGCGTTTGCATATACAGCGTGACGGTTTGCCGGATAAGACTACGCTTAAGATTGATGGTACGGCGACGTATATTAATCCGAACGGCACAACTAATAAATATAGCGCTTATCGTACTATAATAATTGCAAACCCTAATGCATCGAGTGTGAATGACTCGGCGAGTGTGGATGACTCGACGAGTATTAAAAAGTAAAAACACCTTGATAGAATCGGGGATACCGGTGTTTCCGGTATCCCCGATTTTGTATGTGAAAGAGGCATCAAAATGAAATTCTCGCATTTGGACGGCGCAACGTCGTTTCCCGGTGACAGTGCACATGTATACGAACAGTACCGTAATGTTTTCGATTACAATATTTGGACACCAAACACTGTAATTAAACTTTGTCATGTTAATTGGTTCGATGATTACCACGACGTCGTGAAATTCCCCGATGACACCGCACGAAACGCGTGGTTTGACAAACTGGACGGCGAAACCGTCAAGCTCACAACTAATATGTATATTGCACGCGCCGACGCGGACGGCATAAAATTGCCGGTGCCCTACATGACGGCGCAACAGTATAATTACATTGTCGTTGACTTTTCGCGTGACATTATCAATACGCCGTATCAGAAAACCGACGTGCAGACACGCTATCATTTTTTCATCTCTTCCGTGCGCGCGGAAGCGCCGAACACGACAACATGCACGCTTACGCGCGACGTGTGGACGGACTATATCAACAGCACCACAATTAACGGCCTACTGTTGTCACGCGGACACGCGCCGTTAACGGAAACGACACCGCAAGAACTGTTGAAAAACCCACGCGCGAATTGCCGTGACTTCACGCTACCCGACGTCGATTATGGCAATGCCGCGTCGAATATCAGGAAAAGCACGCCGTTTAATCTGCAAAACGGTGCAAGATACATTTGTTTGGCCGCAACGTTTTCAACCGAGCAATTGCAAAACATGAGTAACATGCGCGGGTCGAACATCACGGACAGCGACCCGACATACAGCAATAACGATGGCACGGTGACGGATTTCTCATGGGGTGCCGGAAACGTTTACACGTCAAACGTTGTCGGCGCGGGCACATCATACAATTCCATCGATAATCTCACTGCAAGCAACGTAAGCATGTATGCGCTCGAATCGTCCAAAATATCGGGCGATTATTTCGATGTGCTTTTTGCGTATTATCCACATATTATGTCGCAGATTACAGCGGTTTTCGTCGCCACCGCAAACATGATGCGACTTGGTAACGCTATCATCGTGAATGGCGTCGAATGGCATACGGTCAGCGGCGCACGGACAAAACTATCCGATATTGATTTAACTATCGATGATTTCGCATATGCTAGGGAATACGCGCAAATAACGCGACTGTATCTTGCACCCTACGCACACTTGGAAGTATCCGATAATATCGGCAATAAAACCCGTGTGGAAATAGCGGATTGCGGACACCTCTCGGTACAGACAATCACATCTCTCAGCTATCCGATATTGCGGCAAATCGCATGGCTTGACGGAATCGGTAGCGACGGCGATACGGCTATCAGCATTAACGCCATTACCGGGGCTAGCATTACCGCCGACGTGCCGAACGCGGACGTGCTCAAAACACTCATATCGCACGACATACCGACATACGCGCTGCAACGACGCGCAATCGACGCGCACCGCGCCGACGCATACAATCGAGAGGTCGCGCAAGCACGTGAAAACGCCATTATATCGTACGAGAACGGCGCACGTTCGGCTAACGTTGCATTGAGCAACACTAACCGAAGCAATGCGAACAGTATCGCTAACACGAATCTGACGAACGCGCTTAATTCCACCGTCACGGCCAATTCCAATAATGCGTCTAACGCAATCTACAAAAACAACGTAACACAGCAAAATTTGCTGCTTAGTGCATCTAACAACAAAATCGACGAAATGAATACGGCTAGCTTAGATTTGACAACGCAACTCGTAAACACGGAAATCACGGCGAGTGCGATTGGTACCGTCACGGCGGCAATAGGTGCGATAGGCACGGCGGCAACCGGCATAGCGGTGACGGCGGCGACGGGCGGCGCGGCGGCACCAATGGTGGCGGCGGGACTCGGCGCAGCCGGAAGCATAGGCTTGTCAGGCGCGAGTTTCGCCACCGGCGCATCCAAGACGACGGCGGAAGCCGCTTACAAGCAAGCGTACAATGATGCAGCGGCGTTCGCATCGAAAAAATACAATGGTCAGGCGAACAGCGTCAGTATTGCAATGGCGGGCACGCAGAACATTCAAGCCACGACGCTTAACACCAACAACACGAACGCAAGCAATGCCACTAACAGCAGCGTTGCGGCCAACAATGCGAACACATCGAATGCGAACGCGTCGGCGTCACGCAATCAGAGCGTGGATAACGCGAAACGCGTCATGATGAACACGCGCTCAAACACGAATGCCGCATGGCGCGACTTGCTCAACCATGCCGCGCAACCCGTTGGCGCGTATGGCAGCGACAATTTCAGACAGGCCACGGGGCTTGACACCATGACCGTGAAAATAGTCACCGAAGATAACGGCGCGATAGCGGCGGCGGGCGATTACATGCTGCGCTATGGTATCGCAAGCAACAAACTTTATAATCAGCCGATTCTAACGCCTTGCAAGCATTTCACGTATTGGCAGACCACCGACATATGGACGCTTTGCCCGCTTGCGCAAAACGAACAATTGCAGACAATCAGGGATATTTTCAGCAACGGTGTTACAATATGGAACAGACCCGATGAAGTCGGCGGCGACTTCGTACACGACAATCTATAAGGTGGAAAAGTATGGGACGCAAACGCACGCATAAAAGGCCGTTGACCCGTGCGGAATTGGGCGAACGTGGCGCGCCGATGTGGCAGCAGTCCGAAGCGCTTAACTCGCAAGCGTATTCGATGGCGTATTCTCAAATGTTGAATATCGCGCTATCTCGTTTCAAGTGGTTGAATCTGCCGAAAACCTGTGACGCATGGTTTTTGGAATATAATCTGCTGTATTTCGGTTACGCCACAATCGCGTTTCCGCGTAGCAAGCCGGGTGTGTTTTTCAGCACGCAAGCGGTGACTACATCGAATTTCAATGTGTATTACAAACCGAAGAAATGGGATAGTTACGGCATTAACGGTTGGCGTTTTCCGGTTAACAATTCCAATGGTGTTTTCATCTACGCTAACCGCGCGCGTACGCCACTCATTCCGACTATTGAATTTTTCGCGCATGAAATAGAAGATTTATACATGACGCGGCGGCAGAATCGCTTCAATCAGAAAACGCCGTTCATACTGGAAGTTCCAGCCGGACAGCAGACGGCGGGCGTCAACGTCATCAAGCAAATCTCAGGCGGTGAAATGGCTATCATGGCGACACCGGGCTTCACCGATTCCATGAAAGCCAACGTGCTGAAAACCAACGTCGAATATATCGGCATGGAATTGCAGAACGATATACAGAACACTTGGAACGCGTTCTATCAAGCGTTGGGCATTAAAAATCTTCCGCTGAAAATGGAACGGCAGACCGCCGACGAAATCAACGATTACGGGGAGCCAACCGATTTACGCGCGCTCAGCGAATTGGAGGAACGGCGTGCCGCGTGCGACATTCTCAACACAAGGTTTAGAAAATATCTCAAGGAACCGATACAGGTTGTGTGGAACGAAGACAATGTTTCCCGCAACTATAGTTACTTGACGGACGTTGAAAGAATGAACGACAATGACAATGCAGAATGACATAAACCATTATCAGCCATGCGAATCGTACGACGATTTTCACGGCGTGATGACATACACTTTTGGCGAACTGCTCGATGTGCCGGGCGGTGTTGACTGGAATAATGCCGCCTGGTCATGGCGGGACATTGCCTATGATGACACGCAATACGCACGCTGCTGCAAGAAAATCGAAAATCGTTTCTATGACAGGGAATTAGGCGTGATGCCACCGTCAAGATGGCGGCGGCACTTTATGCGACTAATACAGGAAATCATGCCGACGTTGCGCCCGCTTTATGCGCTTGTAAGCAATAATCCTGATATAATTCTCAGTGACAGCGACATATGGCATAAAATGCGGACAGTCTACAGTGATTTCCCCGCGACACAATTGGCTGAAAACCAAGACTACGCTAGTAACGCAACCGATAATCAATACGAGACAATCGCAAACGGTGATTTCATGGGCAAAGTCAATCGTATAAGGAACGGCGATTACGTCGATATTGACGTATTGTTGGTCGAACACCTTGAAACATGTTTTAGCCCATTGTGGACGGTAAACATAAACAACTATTGAAAGGATAATACACATGTTTCCACTGCTGCCGTTTTTCTCGGTATGGCCGTACACGCCCGCCATACCCGCGTTTTATTGGAACGCTAAAAGTCAAGAGGAAATAATAAAGCACATCGCGTGTGAAATCGACCACATAACGGCATATCTTGACGAAATCGTGACTGATATTAACAAAACATTGAACGACTACGATACAAGAATAAAAAACATTGAAGCGAACATAAACGATTACGCCGTTGCCATAGCGCAACTGCAAGAACAAATCGAACACATAGGAACCACACAGCTAATATGGAACGTTACTAAAGGCGAATACACTGACAGTAAAACCGCGCTACGTGACTTATACCGCGAACTAGCGGTGTACGGCGCACGAGTCACGCAAATAGCCGATATCAACACCGGCAAACTAGCCGAACACCGAACGGACGAAACGTCCGCAATCGGCAACCTTACCATATTCAACGACACAACACCACGTGTCACTAATCCAACCACCGGCGATAAATACCCGCCACTCTCATAAAGAAGGAGTATCATGGTTAATACCACAAATTACGAGCTGGCAAAATACGAAGCGGGAAATTCCGCAAATCTACTTGACCAATACAACGAGTCAATGGATAAAATCGACGCGGCAATAAAAAGCGTCAGCGATAAAGCAGACCTAGCGTTGAACAATAACGTGCTACCGGCCGGTCTAGCCACATTCGTAAAATCGTTAAGCCTGACCGAATCTAACGCGAACACACTTGGTACCATTCTTAATCACATATTAAACCGCATCGGGACAGAAACATTCACCGTCGCCGACCTCAGCAAACTCAAAAAAACCGCAGAGGGCTATCCAATTCCACCGACCGAGTAAAGGCGTACAATCATGGCATCACAAACACCGTTTTATCATCTGCCACTATACGAAACAGGCGACCTAGCCGACCTACGCGACGGATACAACGCTGCAATGCGCACGCTCGACCGCGTAATACATCAACTAAAAGTACAGGAAGAAATAAATCATCCAACAAACCTCAGAAAGGACAACTAACGTGACCGATTACACAACCAACTTCAATCTCGAAAAATATCAAACCGGCGACGCGGCCAACCTCAATGACCAATACAACGCGTCAATGGATATTATTGACGATAATCTATACAAAATCAACACTAACGCAAACACTGCGGGCGGTAAAGCCACGCAAGCACTAGAAACAGCACAAAACAACAACAAAAATCTCACAGCGTTAGGCATAACCGACACCGCAACCGCAACCGCGCTCAAAAACAAAATAGACACCACCGCCGAAACAGCACAAAACAACAAATCAAACCTAAACGCGCTAGGCATAAACAATGTTGATGACGCAACCAACCTCAAAAATAAAATAAACAAAAACAGTCAAGACATAAACAAAAACAGTCAAGACATAAACAAAAACAGTCAAGACATAAACACAATCAACACCACCATAAGCAACTACAAATACAATAGCGGATATATGGTAACATTCGGCGACTCCTACGCAGACTCAACCACACCACAAAACACATGGCCGTACTGGCTACACCAATACATCCCAACACTAACACTCAAAAACTACGCAGTCAGCGGCGCGGGATTCAACGTAGACACACGAACATTCATAAACCAAATAAACACCGCAAACACAGACACAACACTAGACAAAAACAAAGTAAAACTAGCAGTGCTAGCCGGTGGACGAAACGACATACTAGACTACAACACCGCTAAAAACAAAATACAAGAATGCGTAAATCAAATGATAACTATCTTCCCAAACGCACGAATACTAATAGTCCCAATGCTCTACGACGCGGGCTACATAGATGCTAACGGAAGAACAAAACTATCAGGACTCACAAACGGTGCCGAAACAATCACCACTCACACACCAAACGCCGAAACACTAAAATTCGCCTACCTATGGCTAAAAGGCGAAACAAACTCAATCGGCTCAGACAAAATACACCCAAACCAACTCGGCGCACAAACCATAGCAAAATACATATACGACGGCGCATACGACAATTACAAACCACGACAAGCCATGATAGACACCGTATTCGGTGACGCAAAAGGATTCATAACACTACAAAACGGCATAGTAACATACGACATAGCCGGCACCGTACCGAACATAGGTGAAGGCAACGGGCGTGACCTCCCCGGTTGGGCTGCTACATGGCATAACGTATGGGTATGGGGCGTAAGCGCGGGTAGCACAACCACGCCACGCCTATACCAATTCCTAGGCACCAAAGTAAGCATGATGAACTCAAGCGGACAAACAGGCAACATGAGCGTACACGCCACGTGGACAGCATAAAACAAAAAACCGGGCGGTAATAATGCCACCCGGTTTTTTATTTATATCATTCACCATCATCAATCGCGACAACATATGAACGACAATCACCACCTTTATAACTACGACACACGAAATTAAAATCGCAATCGCCGTAAATAATTTCAAGAACCGTGGTGAGAGCTGAATCAAACGTAACCACACTATCATCAATAGCACCGCAATCAGTAACAGTGGTGGTAAACACGCCATCGATATCGACTTCATAGAAATTATCTGCTTCAATTTCGGTGACGTATGCGTTAACTTTAAACATTTTATTTTTTCCTTTCATCTAAGTGAACGTCTACATAATATCACACCTCATAACATGACACGCCACAACCGCAACATCCTTTCACGCTCACTTCCGCGTACCACACCACACCACACCTGTCAAACACACACGGCGTGTCGGGTGCATCATGCCGCTTAATGGGAACCATTCTCAATATGGTGTGTTTTATGTTCCGGGTGCTGTATGTTTGGGGTATCGGATTAATCGGTGATTGCGAAAGGTTTCATCATGTTTAAGAATGATAAAAAAGTTGCCACGTTTAACTCTGCGTTCAAGAACGGTAATATTGAGCTGTGGTATTGTGCGCATCGTGACGTGTATGAATTGCACTACGATGTTCAGTTTTACACAGCGGATGGGCTAACCGATGCTACCGCTTTAAGTTCGTATGATGCGGGTGATTATATTCAAGTTGGCGATATTCTGACCGATGCTATCGAATTGGCTAACACATCTTTGCTAGAGAGGGATTGACCATGTTTTGCAAACGTAATGCTTGCGATTTTATTAAAGCGCACAGGTGTCGTGGTGCGCGTCGTGTTAAGACGGTTGACATGAGTACGAAGTGGTTTAAATGTGATTCGTACGTGTCCGATTATGTGTTTGCGCATTGTCGTGATATGGTTGATTTGATGCGGCGGGGAGCGTGGGAGGGGTGATGTGATGGCCTATTAGCTCAGTGGTTAGAGCGGCATCCTTATAAGATGTGCGTGCCGGGTTCAATTCCCGGATAGGCTACGCGATTGTGGTATATTTGGTCATGGCATGTCGTTTGATGTGTCATGACCTTTTTTATTTGTGAGGTGTTTGATGGATATTAGTTCGATTGTAACCGTTATTGGAAGCGTGGGTTTTCCGATTGTCGCGTGTTGTGGTATGGCGTGGTTTATCGCTACTACGTTTAGTGATTTTAATGATTTGATGACTAAGAATAATGTGTTGACTGAGGAACTTATTGCATTGCTTAAGAATAATAAAGGGGATAATGATGCGAATATGGCGTAGCGTGTTGGCATGCGTATGCGCGTTATCCTTGCTTTTTGTGCCATCTGCAAGTGCGGATATGCGCGGGGTGGATGTGAGCAATTGGCAGTGTGACATTGATACGTATACGTTGGACGCTGATTTCGTTGTAGCGGGTGCCACATGGGGTATCGGCGGTTTCAACAACATGTGTTTGACCAATGGCGTGAATCAGGCCGCAAACTATCAGCTCGGGCGCGCAACGAATAGCGGCAAAAGTATCGGCGTGTACCATTACGCGATGGGGCATGACGCGAATGCGGAAGCTGACTTTTTTATTGATAACGTGCGTGGTTACATCGGTGACGCGGTACTTGTTTTGGACTGGGAATCTCAGGATAATCCGCAGTTTGGTAACGGTTCGTGGATTGAAACGTGGGTGCGACATGTGCATGACCGTACTCGGGTGTGGCCGATTGTCTATGTTCAGGCGTCAGCGCTGGGGCAGCTTACATCGTTCGTGCGTGAGCATTGCGGTGTGTGGGTCGCACAGTACGCGTCTATGAACGTGACCGGTTATCAGGAAACGCCGTGGCTATACGGCGCATATGGTGAAGCCATGCGGCAGTACACGTCGAACGGTTATGTGTCGGGCTACGCCGGGCGATTGGACTTGAATTATTTCAGGGGCGAACGATGGCAGTGGGACGCATACGCGCGTGGCGACGGCGCGAATGTATCCGCGCCGGAAACGAATTCCGGTGTGAATGTGTCGCAGTCGGCTTGCGTGGTTGTCGCGTCCGGTGACACATTGTCGGCTATCGCCGAGCGTACCGGCCTGTTGCCGTGGCAGTCGTGGCATGGATACGCGTCCGGGAACCCGTCCGTTATCTATCCGGGTGAAACCGTGTGCTATGGTGGTGGCGTGGCTACGCAGCCGGATGCGGCGCGCACGTATACGGTTGTGTCCGGGGATAGTCTGTGGTCGGTGTTCGGCGGTGATTGGGCGCGTGTCGCGTCGCTTAACGGTTTGTCTAATCCGAGCTTGATTTATCCGGGTCAGATTTTGCGCTACTGAGATTCATTATCAATAATCGGCGTGTCGCTTTTTGCGCACGCCGATTTTTGTGCTATAAATATTTATGTCGCCAAAAATGGTTGACAGAAAAAATAGATACAAAGGATAATAAACATGCGAAAGATTCGTAAGGTAATCGCGGACAGCACCATAAGCTATTATGACAGGGACGGCGTGGCACAGACGTTCCACACCACCGGAAACGTTCGTACCGTTGAAATGGCCGTCAAAACGCTTATGGACGCCGGCATCGTTAACGTATTGGTTGACGATATTACGGTCAATAAGACCGTGTACGTGATGGACGTTGAAACGTTCATCGAACATGCCGAACGTGTCGCGACTGACGTAAACGGCACCGACAACGACAACGACAACGACAACGACAACGATATTGAATTCTGAAAGGAACCGAAATGAATGAGGAAAACGAACAGATGAACAACACCGCAAACGAGACCGCACAGAAAACCGCTGATACCTATCGTTACATTTGCACGATGGATAACAGCACGTTTGAGGGAAAACGCGCCATCGTCAACGCACGTAACAGCGCGTTGTCGCTGAACGGACGCGGCGCGGAACCGTTGACGGTTATTGGCGCTTATATCGCGCCGGGCGTCCGTTCTCAGACCGGTCAGAAATGCGCAAACGTCTATCTTTTCGGAAAGGACGGTAAGACGTATTTCAGTCAGTCACAGGGAATCTACCGCAGCGTGCTGGACATCTACGACATGTTCCCCGATTTCAACGCGCCGGACGGTATCACCGTCGCAGTCAAGCAGACCCCGCTGGGCGGCGGGCGTTCCACGAAATCGCTTGAAATCAAGTAAGTCGGAATGAAACAAAAGTGCCATAAATTGTTATGGCACTTTTTTTATAAGGTGGTGAACATGCCTAGACCGCATAAACAAGCGGACGTTTTGACAGCGAAACGCAAGCGCGTACGGCGTACGATAAACAGTCTGAAAAAAAGCATTACCGACACCATGCCCGAAAGTGAAGCACGCGCACGACGTGTTTACATTCAACGGCTTGAAACGCAGCTGAAAAACACATATGTAGGCCGCACCCGCAACGCTGCCATGCGTGACGAATTGTATCAACGCGCCAATGAAAAAGCCGACGCGCTGATTCGACAAACCGAAGACGTGCGCGGCGGCAAAGGGCGCGCGAAAGAACGCGCACGCTCGTTCAACATCTTTCGCAATGAAATGCGGATGGCATCCAAGGGGCTACCGAGCGCGCTGGGCGATGACCTAAGCCGTGAAAAAGTCAAGATATTTTGGCGATACACACAAAACGTATGGCAACGTCCCGACGTTGCCCCGAACAAACGGCTAGAAGCCATCATGAAAGCATATGACACCAATTCACTTAGCGAATTATTTGACACTATCATGTCACGAAACGAAAAAGCATTGCAATACGCCAAACGTATGAAAATGCACGCGGGCGAATTGGAAGACGATACGGACGTTGACGGCGGTAGCCCGATATGGCTCATGTTGGTAACGCCTGACGTGATACGATGATGAAAGAACGTAAAGATTTCAGAGTAGCGGCGATATTCGACACCGAAACAACGAACGTTGGTACAGGTGCCGAAACGCGTGCATATCCGATATTGTATATTTTCAATGATTTGCGTGATACGCCGTTGGAATCGTACACCCCCGATACGGACGATGTACGGTTTTACCGGCGTACGTCCGAAGCGCTATCGTATGTTGATAATCTCATTGAACATGGGCGTACGCACGGTTATGTTCCGATAATCGCGGCATATAATCTTATGTTCGACATGCAAACTCTCATGTTGGAATTGGCGCAATCGTATACGATTACCGCTAATGCGCAGACGGCAACTAGCGTGTATACGCTTGATTTGTATATAGGCGATGATGTGGTGTGCCGTTTTTGGGATACGTTTTACCTTGAAATGGGCGGACTGCGCGCAATGGGTGAAACATGCGGATTGCCGAAAGCGGTAGGCGACTGGGATTACACGCTTCCGCGCACGCCCGAAACGTCACTGACCGCGGAAGAACTGTTTTACGCGCGGCGTGATGTGCAAGTGATACCACAATACTTGCAATGGTTGCTGCGCGCGAATCATTGGCTTACGCCGGACATGCTCGGTTGCCGTGTGCTCACTAAAACGTCACTTGTGCGGCAGATGGCACGTCGTGAGATTGGCGGGCGACGCATTACGTTGCAGAGCGGTAAGCAGATGACGCTTCAACGTGCTTTCGAGTTGACTTGCAATCAGGAGTTTCCGAAAAACTATGAGTCCTATGCTTTGCGTAAGTCGTGTTTTCGTGGCGGGTTGACGTTTACGAGTGCGAAAACCGCTAGCGTGGTTGTGGATAATGTTGCGTCCTTGGATGTAACGTCAATGCATCATGCTTTCATTAATGGGCGTCGATTGCCGGTTAAGTTTGCGCCTATACCTTCGGATATTTTGCAAGTGGCGTGTGAACGTATCGTTAACACGCAGCTTGAAGACGTATTGGCGAATTATAGTGACCCGTTCCGTACGGGTGTACATGCGGCCGTGAGCTTTACGAACCTCAGATTACGTAAAAACACATGTTTCGATGTATGGGGTATTGCAATCTGCCCGCGTTCAAAATTCGTAAAGACGCTGCAAGCGGATACGGATTATGCCAATAACGAGCGTGCGAAAACACAGGAAAACAGTATTAGGGCGTATGGTTACGTTGATACTGCTGTTAATGCGACATATGCTTTCGGTAAGCTGTATTGTGCGGATGAATGCATATTACACGTTAACGAGATTGAATTATGGAACGTGGCGCAAGTATATGAGTACGATGAAATGCGCGTCTTATATGGGGAGGGTACCACTAAAACAATCATTCCGCCCGATTACGTGACATTGCAATCTAATATGCTTTTCGCTCGAAAAACCGATGTGAAAAATCTGATTAAACATTATCATGAGGGTACGGCGTACGCGGATGAAATACCCGATTCGATACCTGAAGGAATTGCGCGCGACGCTAAGACGGGCACGTTAAGCATGAAATTTTTGCAATCATACTACGGTAGCACCGTTAAAGGCCAATTCAACGGGATTTACGGCACTCAGGCACAGGATGTCATGAAAGCCGATTATCGCGTGACGGAAACCGGCGAACTTGAAGTCGATAAAACCACGGTTTGCACTCCCGAGAATTTTGCGAAAAAACGTCCGAAAACACCACGCGTGCTCTACACTTACGGTATGCGAATCGTTGCGGGCAGCAGAATGCACTTGCTGATAGCCATGACGCTGCTATATCGATATTTCGGCGATCGCGTCACGGTCACGGGCGGCGATACCGATAGTCTGAAAATCAGCTGCGCTGATGACGTATCCGACATGGAACTGTTGAAAGCGCTCGAACCATTGCACACCGCAATAGAGAACGCTATCAACATTACCATGCGACGGGTCAGAGACACCGCGCCCGACATGGCGTCTACGCTGGAACATATCGGAAAATTTGAAGTGGAGGATTGCGGCGGTACGACTCGTTATGTTGAGCATATGGAATTGTGGAACAAAGCACGTGTCAGTTTGGACAAGAACGGGCGCGTGCATGTCACTTGTGCGGGGCTTCCGCGACCGGACGGCATGTACACTATAGAAGATTTTATTGCCGATGTCATGCGCACGGGGCACGGTTTCGCGGAAACCGTACAAATGTCGCTCGGTTATGATGTGTTGGTCGATTATGACATATGCCATACGTTGCAACGCAATCGGCCGCATGTGTGGGATAGATACGTCGGCACCGTCACCGATTATCAGGGCGTGACGTATCATGTTGATGCGCCCGAAGCCATTGCGTTGTATCCGTCCGGTAGATGGCTGGGTGAATCGGATAAACAGGCAAACGGCGAGAATCTGACATACTTACGAAACATATATAATAGAAATGTGGAAACGACACCGCGCGAGCTTATTGTGCGGGACGGTAAACCTATGATTGTGAGTATTGATGGCGAAATATTATTATGAACGGCTTAGAACACAGATATTACCGCGCGACGCTGACGTAAATCTTATAATTGGCGCGCGCGGTCTCGGTAAAACGTACGGCGTACGTCGGTACATGTTGGAGGATTATATTAAAAACAATATCTGTTTTGTTGAGGTCACACGGTATCGAGAAGAAAATAACGACGTGGCGGCAAAATATTTTGACAGGATAATCGAAGATAATATTTTTCCCGACTACGATTTTAGGGTACATAACAAGGTGGCTGAAATACGTCGTAATGGCGATAAAACTTGGCGGACATGTGGCTATTTCATCCCATTATCATTACAGCAGCAGAAGAAAAAAAGCACATATGTTAATGTACGTAATATTTGCATGGATGAAATTATCATAGACCCTGACGATGTATATCATCATTATTTGCGCAACGAATATGAACAATTAGCCAATCTTGTAGACACCGTCACGCGTGAACGCGCCGACGATAACAAGCTGCGTAAACCGCGAATCTTTTTATTAGGTAATGCGTGCGACGCATATAATCCGTATTTCAAACATTATGACGTGCCCTTGGAGCCTGAGTTTGGTTTGCAATGGCTTGACGGTAAGACGTGTATTTTCGATTATGTTGAAGATGATAAATATGCTGAACAGAAAACGAAAAACACCGTTGCGGGGCGCATGATGAAAAATAATGATGATGTCACCGCTAAAAATAAATTCAAGCACCATGACACTGATTTTATTGAAAAACCACACAACCACGCTAAACTTACTTATGTCTTCCGTTGGTTGCGACGGGAATACGGTGTTTATGTTGATTTACGTTGTGGCTACGTTTTCACATCATCAAAATATGACGCGGGCGCGCATGTACCATATTTCGCAATTACGACGGTTGATAACAAACTTAATT
>ENA-UESK01000612-UESK01000612.1-human-gut-metagenome-genome-assembly--contig:-NODE-612-length-16261-cov-3.338730_pt1 | contig 16261 bp, 10 predicted proteins | sample MGYA00243006_ERZ508007 | MGnify/ENA primary metagenome ERZ508007 (study PRJEB26167, sample SAMN06115452) | human gut metagenome | host: Homo sapiens | place: China:Jiangsu | collected 2015-08-21... | reverse complement strand
TCTCACGCATGTAATACGAGTTCGATTCTCGTATCCACTACAAAAGCTCTCAATCTATTGGTTGGGAGTTTTTTTTTATATACCTTCGCTACCCGATAGTATCCTAAGTCTTTTATTATACACTAAATTATATCATGAAAAGTAAAAAGACCGTCTTTCTGACCGGAGCCACCGGGACGATGGGGCATGCCGGATTGGTCGAGTTGTCCAAGCGGCTAGATCGTTTTAATATAACACTTTTGGCTCGCCCAAGCAAAATCAATAAAGAGAAATTAGCCGCATATGAGGCCATGGCAGGGATCCGTATCGTTTGGGGAGACTTGACAAATTATCAAGATGTCTTAAATGGAGTAATGGGGGCGGACTACGTATTGCATGTAGGTGGAATGGTTTCCCCGGCAGCGGATTATTTCCCTAAAAAAACCTTGAAAGTAAACACGACCGCCGCCCAATATATCGTGGATGCCGTAAAAGCACAACCGAACTCAGACCGGATCAAGGTAGTCTATATCGGCTCCGTGGCGCAAACCGGCCACCGTAACGCACCTGTTCATTGGGGACGTACGGGAGATCCGATCAATATAAGTGTCTATGATCATTATGCCATCTCAAAGACAATAGCCGAACGTATTTTCGTGGAGTCGGGTATTAAACATTGGGCGTGCCTTCGCCAAACCGGTATCTTATGCCCCGAATTATTATTCAAGGGTTCGGACCCAATCACATTCCACGTACCGCTAGACGGCGTGCTGGAATGGGCTACCGCCGAGGATTCCGGTCGCTTACTAGCGAATGTATGCGAGGAGGAGGTGCCGGATGAGTTTTGGAACCGTTTCTATAATATTAGTAGCGGCCCGTCTTTCCGCCTGACGAATTATGAGTTTGAGAGTAAATTGTTAAAAGCGATTGGCTGTCCCGCCCCAGAGAAAATATTCGAACCGAACTGGTTCGCTATCCGTAATTTCCACGGACAATGGTATACCGATTCAGATCTATTGGAAGGATATCTGCATTTCCGCAGTAACCAAACTTGCGACGATTATTTTAAATGGATGGCCAGCCAAGTCCCTTGGTATTTCCACCTAGCAAAGATCGTCCCTCCTATCTTCATAAAACTGGGTATGGGAGCCATCGCTAAAAAGCCGGGACTGGGAACTCGTAACTGGATCAAGAACAGACACCAAGATCGTATATCCGCATATTTTGGCTCGTATGAGGATTGGCAAGCAATCCCGGGTTGGGATAAGATCCGGACAGAACGCCCCTCCGAAACACCCGTCTTTCTGGATCATGGCTATGATGAAAGTAAGCCTAAATCGGAATGGGATATCGAGGATATGCGTAAAGCCGCGGAATTCAGGGGAGGAAAATGCTTGTCACCGGTCATGACAAAAGGAGATTTATCGACTCCACTCGATTGGGAATGCCAATTCGGTCACCGTTTTAAGGCCTCTCCCACATTAGTATTATTAGGAGGCCATTGGTGCCCGGAATGTTTACCTCTCCCTTGGAATTACGACGAGATCGCTAAAGGAAATCCGTTCTTTGCCCAAGTATGGTATCCATTCCACGATAAAAAGGAACACAATGTATATGATGAATCCATATTCACTGACTTCAAGGAATAAAATTCAACGCATCAAGAGATTTTTGTTTTTTAGATTATTTATCTCAACGCAACATACTTTTACCGGATATTATCTGTTATAACAATATAAGCACTATATACCATAAACATAAAAACAGATTTTATCATGACAAAAGGATCGATCGGATTAAATGCAGGAGCTATCTGGAATTTGCTTTCAGATGGCCAACATTGGAGTTTTGAGGCGTTGAGAGCAAAATCCGCTCTAACAGATGCGGATCTATGGTCCGCTATCGGTTGGCTCGCTAGAGAAAATAAGATTGAAATTGATAATACCAGCAGCCACCCTATCTTCTGTCCGGGTACCAACTTTTATTTTTAAATGACATTTATGATATTTCATTGCGAAGGATTTCACTTTCTTCGCAATGAAATCTTCAAAAAAACACTTACTTTGTAACCCTAACGAAATAAAAACAATACGATTATGAATCCTACTTTCGGAGCTTCCATTCTTTCTTGGATACCACCTATGTGGACACCAGAAGCCGGTCTTTTCGCTATCCAGCAAGCATCTGCCGCCGGTTTTGATTTACTGGAAATTTTGTTGCCTCCTTCCATGGAGTTCGACGCTCCAACCGTAAAGCGACAATTGAAACAACACGGATTGAAGGCGACTTGTTCTCTCAATCTTCCCAAAGAAGCGCATATTCCTTTTTATCCCAAGAAAGCGACTTGTCTGATCAAGGAGGCGCTGGATAAAGCGAGCGAACTGGAGGTTGATTACTTGGGAGGTGTCTTACATTCCGGCATTGGGGTCTTTTCCGGCAAACAGCGAACACGGGAAGAAGAGAATATGCTTTGTGAGGTATGGGCGGAGGTTGCCGAATACGCCACCCGATCTGGAATCACGATCGGTATCGAGCCGATCAATCGCTATGAAAGTTATATGTGTACCTCTGCAGAGGAAGTCCTGCGCTTTATCAAATGCGTAAACGCACCGAATTTGTCTTTGCATCTGGATACTTTCCATATGAATATAGAAGAGACTAGTTTCTATGAACCGGTTATCGCCGCAGGCAGCCGACTTCGCCATATTCACATGACTGAAAGCGACCGGGGAATGCTGGGTGAAGGAAACGTACGCTGGGATGATTTGTTCCGGGGACTACAGGAAATCGATTTCAATGGGAATTTAGTTTTGGAGAATTTCTCCAATTCTGTTCCCGGTATGGCGGAAGCCGTATCTTTGTGGCGTCCGTCTAAATACAATGCCGATGCCTTAGCCAAAGGCAGTCTCGCCTTCATGCGTAAGATGGCACGCAAATATCAATAAAGCATCAATTACCGCAAGACCGCCGCAGTATTACCGCACGGCGGTTGCAGTAATGTCATGTCAAATGAGATGGTAGCATCAATCTTATCATTTAAATAGCTGCTGAACGACAGCGCTATCCCCGTCATTCGGAGCAGGTTGTATATTCAATAAACGGGCAATCATCAAGTAAAGGTTCACGTTCGCCATTTGCGGGACCTCCGCATGTCTCTTGAACGAGGGACCTGCCGCATAGAATATGGCCTCCATCTCCGGCGTAAAATTATCGTAACCATGTGTCGCCGCATAACGGGGAGATGATTTCTCTCGGAATTCTACATACGTTCCAATATGTGGAGAAACAACTAAGTCACTAACTCGAGGATTCTTTCCGTAAACAAATTTCTCAGGAATCTCGTTTTTCTTCCATACGGTTATATTCGGCACTTTCTGTAAAATCGCATAGGCAGTATCCACATAGGTTTTCTTGGGATATAATAATGTAGGAACGCCATCAAAAACACAATCGAAACTATCCCGGGGTAGATAATCATTCAAGTTCACATATTTCTCGGGATAATAGGTGGCCATTCCATGATCCGAAAGAACGATAAAATCGATCTTATCGAAAATATCCAACTGACGGGCTTCCGTGAAAAAATGATTCAAGACTTTATCCAAGTTCTCCACCACATCCAAGGTCGCCGACGAATCCGGGGTAGCGGAATGACCTATCGCATCCGGCTCTTCCATATACCACATAATCAAATGAGGACGTATATCTTCCGGCAACTTCAGCCAAGAGATCACGGAATCAGCACGATCTGAAAAAGGAACCGATTTATCAAACGGCTTCCATATTGAAGGCTGGCCACTCTCTAAAGGCACCTCACTACCTACCCAATAGAACGAGGCGGTACGAACCCCTTGGCGTTCCGCCGTATTCCAAATAGGTTCTCCACCATAAAATCGCGGATCCAGGTTTCCCATACGGTATGAGCTATCAAGCTCCGCGTCATAAAAGAAATTATTTACCAAACCATGGTGATCCGGATGCAATCCGGTAGCCATGCTATAATGATTCGGGAAAGTCACGCTGGGATAACATGGGCGAAACGTGGAGCGAACCCCTACATTCGCCAAAGAATCCAACGTCGGAGTATGAGCACGTGAGGGATAATCAGAGCGGAAACCGTCCATTGATAAAACTACGACATAACGATCCGATTGTTTTTTCGTTTGGCAACCGGTAAAAGCCAATGAACAAATACAAAAGAAACTAACGAGTAAGAACTCAATACGATTATTCCACATATCATTAAATTAAAAAAGAGGTCCACAAAGATAGTGAACCTCTTCTAATTATTAAATTTTATCTAATGAAAGATTTTTCTCTTAGAAGATATACTTGATACCGAATTGCATCTGCCAACGAGACACATCGTTCAAATTATCCTTGAAGGTTTCGTCCAAATCTTTCGCCATCGTATACTTCAACGTATAGTTGTTCGCCGCACTCGGGCCTTGTCCTTTCGGGATCGTCAAGAACTGATATTGCTGATTACCCAAAACGGTTGTTTGTACCACACCCCAGTTACGATTCAACAAATTCAAGAAGTTGGCGATATTGAAACTAAAGCGCAAGGTATGTGAACGACCATTCTTCTGGTAAATCTTTATATCATGAGAAACACTCAAATCCAACTGATTCGCAAACGGAGCGACAGCACCGTTACGTTCGGCATACTCACCTCTATGTTTGCTCAAATAAGGATCTTGCTCGATAAAGGCATTCATCGCTTTCCATGCATCTTCTTGGCTATCGAAATCGCCCGGTAACAAATGATCTTTTACCTCGTCAAAATTCGCGGGGATATACATCAAGTCATTGGAGAACTGAGAATCGCCATTTGCGTCACCATTATAACAATAAGAATAACGGAACGGACGATAACGCTGATAGATCAAACCAAAACTTGTTGCCGCATATTTACTCCAGTTAGCCGTATAAGAAGCGGACAATAACAAACGACCATCAAAAGAACCTGCCGTATAACCTACTTCTTCCGCATTTCCATCCAAGGCCGCACGGTACTTCCAAGCGGAAGTCGCCACAGACGATGTTCCGTCTGTTACACCTCTAGACTGCCCAAAAGAGTAAGATCCATTCAAATACAATCCCTTCAAGATTCCATCAACAAAGTTTTTCTGCAACTGGAAGGTCGTATAAAGCGAATGTCCTTTGCTGGTATTACGCAGCATCACGACATGATTCGCAGCCTTTTGATTTCCTTCTCTATCGCTATAATAGCCATTATAATATGGACGTGCATTACCCGCTCCACCGTCATTTACAAATTGCTCGGTCCGATACAATCCGATATTGTCATGATAAATAGCGTTAATGTCTTTTGAATACAGCAACTCTACGGTAGCGACCCAACCATCACCAAACTTATAATCGGCAGCGATATTACTTTTCCATAAGCTCGGATATTTAAAGTCCGGATCCGTAATCGCTATATCCGAACGGGTAGCGCTACCTTCAGCCGGTTTATAAGTATCCATATTTCCGGTAAAACCTAGCGAAGGTCTGCCATCGCTAATGATATTGTCATTCTTGTCCTTTACCGCCCGGACATTCAAGTCACCAAACAAAACGCCATTGTTGCCGGCTTGATTACTGATCCATACATAAGGAGGAGTACCCGTGAAGAGTCCCGTACCACCACGTATCTGTAAGCTTCCATTCTCATCGTCAAACGGTTTGTAGTTAAAACCGAATCGAGGAGAAAACTGAGGTTTGGCGTTCGGATATTTAGAAACATCGATCTTGATGCCATCCCGATAGGTCTCGGCGGCGACTTTATCATTCGACTGCAAATCAGTCATAAAGAACGGAACATCAATACGTAAACCTAACGTCAAGTTCAATTTATCACTTACCGTCCACTTATCTTGGGCATACAAACCTAACTGGAATACATTTATCTCAGCGAATGGAAAATCATCCGTCATCGAATATCTTTGCGCATAGTATTGATACCCCGTAGAAGAAGAGTTCGTTATACCCGTCACATTGGAACCAAATCCAAAATCTTTCGGATTAAACTCACGGATATCAAATCCTTGTACACTTCCGTTATGAGCGGCCATGTATTGTTTTGTAGCCAATACGTTGAACTTGAAATCATCGACAGAATTAAACACCCAAGAACCCGGATAGTTTTGAGCGAAACCATTCTTAAAGGCACGATAGTCACTTTGCGTTCCAACCGTAATCTGATGTTTGCCAAAATTCATCAAGAAGTTATCCTGTATCTGCCAGATATCAGTGTTCAACTGGTTATTATAGGAGTTTGCCTCGGTTCCGAAAGTTGTATAAGCATTGTTACCACCATCCAAGATATCCACTTGCGGGAAGTAACCGCCATCCATATCGCGATAATCACGCAAACGGGAATAACCGATCTTCAAATAATTAGACATACGGTCATTAATGGTCGTATTCAAGTCGGCCATCCAAATATTGAAGTTATTATTCGTCCGGTAGAAAGAAGAAGAGAACGGAATAGCGAACGCATTCGGTCCACGTCCGTTATTCGGCGCACCGGAAGTAGAAGGGTTATTCGTATTAAACGATTTCAAATAATAATATTTTAAGCTCAACACATTATTTGAGTTGATATTCCAGTCTAAACGAGCCGTGATTCGATCCGCTTGAGTATTTGTCTTATTCACGTCGAATTTACCCGGATTATACCCAAGCTCATCACCTAAGAAATCAGATAAACCCTGCAAGACTGTCGCATCCGCCGCAGAATTAGCGGTCGTATAAGAAATCGGTTCCTCCTGGCGATCCATCTCACCATTGATGAAGAAGAATAACTTATTCTTAATGATCGGACCGGATAAACTGATACCGTATTGGTGATTAGAGAACTCTGAAACACCAATCGTCTCATCCTTCACACGATATCCCATCATAGACGGACTCTTCGTGTACATATATACAGAAGCATGAAACTCATTCGAACCGGATTTCGTTACGGAGTTAATACCCGCACCCGTGAATCCTCCATTTCGAACATCAAAAGGAGCGATCATCACCTGTACCTGCTCGAGCGCCTCCAAAGAAATCGGTTCCGTACCGGAAGCTCCAAGAGCAGAAGCCAGACCAAACGAGTTATTAAAGGAGGCACCGTCCACCGTTACATTATTAAAACGGTAAGAGACACCGCCAAAATTCTTACCGCTACTCATCGGAGTTAATTTCACGAAATCGTCCAAAGAACGGTTAATCGTAGGCAGCTTATCCATCTTCTCACGAGTGATGATTTCCTGCGCACCTGTACGACTTCCTGAAATAATGGGGTTCTTATCCGCAACCACGACTACCTCGTCGAGAGCTTGGGTATCTTCCCGCATTACTACATTCAGTTTCAGATCCTCACCCAAAACCAAGTTTATTCCTGTCCGGCTCTCCGTATTGTATCCAATATAAGAGAACTCTACCACATAAGGGCCTCCGATACGAAGGTTGTTAAAAGAATAAGAACCATTCGGCTGGGTAATCGTGTAGTATTCGGTACCCGTTGGCGTATGCGTAGCCTTGATATTCACTCCGATCATCGCTTCCGATGATGTATCCGTGACTTTACCACTCATACTCGCCGTCGTCACCTGAGCATGTATGGATATTCCCACGCACAACAAAAGTAACGTTAAAAGTAGATAAGTTTTCCTCATACAAGAAGTATTTATATTTAAAATAATTATAACATTTTTGTATATCGCCGCAAAGATAGGGATTAGATATCTCTTTTTGTCACAAACTATATATAATATTCATAGCATTAACATTCCTCACACAGATCTCCAGATTATTATTTTCAACCAACCACATCCATAATCCAACAATATGCAGGAAAAGCGTCTATAATTCTTTTAAATCACCGCCCAACAGGGAATGTTAGTTAAGAATCATCAAATTAAAAATTTCATAAAGAACCCTCTTGTTTTGCCAATACAAGCCATCCATCTCCGAATAAGGACATTACTCAATTCCGCCCCGTCACAGCAACTTCATGAATATGAAACAAGTATTAAATAAGAAACATACAATGATATTAAAAAATAACCCATAACTTTGCGAAAGTTTTTATTACATTAACTATTTTAAATTATGAGCAGACATTTACAGACGCTATTCCTTTTAGCTGTACTGAGTTTCTTGTTTGTCATCCCGACACAAGCGCAGGTAACAACAGCCAGTATGAGTGGAACAGTTATGTTTCAAGATGAACCCGTTATTGGTGCGACCGTTTTGGCGGTTCACGAACCTTCTGGGACAAATTATGGTACGATCACGAACGTTGACGGACGCTTTTCCTTACAAGGTATGCGTACAGGAGGTCCATACAAAGTTACGATCTCTTACGTTGGTTATCAATCTGCCGTTTATTCCGGCATTACCCTGCAATTGGGAGAGAACTACAACTTGAATGTTAAGTTGAAAGAATCTTCCGAGACCTTGGACGAGATCGTAATCACAGCGGCGAAAACGAAGTTCAATACGGAAAAGACGGGTGCGACAACCAATATCTCCTCGTCACAGATCACCTCTTTACCCACCATTAACCGTAGTATCTCCGATATCGCACGCCTTTCTCCTTATGCCTCCGACATGAGTTTTGCCGGTGGCGATGGCCGTTCCACGAACTTTACGGTAGATGGAGCGAACTTTAATAACAACTTCGGCCTTTCGGATAATCTTCCCGGAGGCGGTAACCCGATCTCTATGGACGCTATCGAGGAAGTACAAGTGGTAATCGCCCCGTTCGATGTCCGCCAGACAAACTTCATTGGTGGCGGTATCAACGCTATCACCAAATCCGGTACAAACACATTCAAAGGTTCCGCTTACACTTACTTCCAGAACCAGAATATGCGAGGAAACTCAATCGATGGAGAAGACTTGGGCGCACGTGCTAAGGAATCCAAAACGATTTACGGAGCTACGTTCGGCGGTCCAATCATCAAGAATAAATTATTCTTCTTCGCCAATGTAGAAGTGGAAAAACAACCGCAACAAGTGATCAAATGGAGAGCTCGTACTGAAGGAGAGCAACCGGACGAGAATAACTACATATCTCGCACTACACTCTCCGACATGCAAAAGGTATCCGATTTCTTAAGAGATAAATATGGTTATGATACAGGATCAGCCACGAACTTCCCCGCAGACGAAAAGAATTTGAAATTGCTAGGTCGTATCGACTGGAATATCACGAATGGCCATAAATTGAGCGTACGGTACAACTATACAAAGAATACCGCATGGAACGCTCCCAACGCTAACTCTATGGATGGTGGTTCCGGCTCTCGTCTGTATAATACAAGCCGTGTAGGTTACCAATCCATGTCTTTTGCCAACAGCATGTATTCCCAAGACAATAAAGTGTCTTCCGTATCCGCTGATTTGAACAGTCGCTTCTCTGATAAGATTTCCAATCAGTTACTTTTCACTTATACGGATATCGAGGATATGCGCGGAACCAACTCTTCCCCTTTCCCCTTCATTGATATCTTGGCAGGTAAAGATGCGGAAGGTAACCAAATTATGGAGCCTTATATGAGTGCCGGATATGAATTATTTACTTACAACAACGGCGTGAAGAACAAGATCACAAGTGTTATCGATAACTTCACTTACTTTGCCGGCGACCATAAGATCACAGCTGGTATCAGTTTCGAGCACCAACTTGCTAGCAATGCTTATATGCGCAACGGCACGGGATATTATCGTTACAGCAGCTTAGATGATTTCTTGAACGGTGCCGCTCCTGAAACGTTCGCATGGACATACGGTTACAACGGTGTTTCCGACCCAAAAGCTCAGGTTACTTTTAACCAGATCGGATTCTACGCACAGGATGAGTGGAACATTCGCCCGAACGTGAAGTTAACTTATGGTATACGTTTCGATGATTTAATTTTCGACAATAGCGATCTTCAAAGAAACGACGCAATCTACGATCTTGATTTCGGAGGCAAACATATCGACACCGGCAAATGGCCTAAGTCTAGAATGCAAATATCCCCTCGTGTAGGTTTCGTTTGGGATGTGTTCAAGGATAATTCCTTAAAAGTACGTGGTGGTACAGGTATATTTACCGGACGTTTACCCTTGGTATTCTTTACGAATATGCCGACAAACTCGAATATGGTACAAAATGCCGTAGTATTCGGCACAAAATATGAGAATGGAATTGCGGTAAGTCATGATTCCCGTCTGGATCAATTGGCTGGCGGCATGATTACGAATGTAGATGATGCGATCAAGAAATTCGGCCTTCCTACCACGATAGAGAATCCGGTTGCCGGTTCTAAGATCTCTGGCGTAAAGGACAACTTCAAGATGCCACAAATATGGAAAACCTCCTTGGCTATAGATTATCAGCTCCCTACTTCCTTCCCATTATCCGTAACCGGCGAGTTCATCTATAACAAGAACATCAATGCCGTAACCCTTGAGAATATCAACATCAAGGACCCGTCAAATTGGGAACATTTTAACGGAGCGGATAACCGTTTGATTTATCCATCTGATTATACGTATGTATCCGGTAAGAATGCGGTTGTATTAACTAACACATCCAAAGGACATGGTTATACCGCCAATGTTACGGTTAACGCTCAACCCGTAGAGGATTTGAACATGATGTTGGCTTATACGCACACGGAATCCAAAGAAATTTCCGGTCTTCCGGGTAGCGACCCTGTATCTACATGGCAGGGAATGTTAACGATAGACGGACCGAATTTCGCGACCGTACAACGTTCACGGTATGTAGTGCCCGACAAGGTAATCGCAGCGGTCAATTATAATCTGCCCTTCCGCCATAAAGGTCTGCTCAGAAAAACAAGCTTAAATCTGTTCTATTCCGGTTATTCCGCTTCCGGATATAGCTTCGCTTATACAAATGATATGAATGGTGACGGTATCAATAATGATATGATGTATATCCCGAAAGATGATAGTGAAATCAAATTCAAAAATGAAGCAGATAGAACCGCTTTCTGGAACTTCGTAGACCAAGATTCTTATTTAAAGAATCACAAGGGAGAATACGCTGAGGCTTATGCCGCACGTGCACCTTGGGTACATCGTTTCGACCTTCGTATCACGGAAGATTTCTCATTCAAGGCAGGTAAAACCGAACATCATTTCCAATTGAGCCTTGATTTCATGAATATCGGTAATATGATCAACTCGAAATGGGGTGTAATGAAGAACGCATCTTCTTCCAACGGTTGCCGTATCTTGAAATATGAAGGTATGGATGATAATAAGACTCCAATTTTCTCCATGTATAAGATCAATGGTGAATATCCGACCGAGACTTATTCTTATAACCGTATCTATACTGAATGCTGGAAAATGCAGGTTGGTATCCGTTACATCTTTAATTAATTAAGAGATATAACTCCATAAAAAAGGCGGGGAACAAATTTTCCCGCCTTTTCTATTTCATCATATATCCTCTCCTCCTCGCAAGGCATCCGCTATATCTTGATGCCGCTGGGCTAATTCGTCCTCTCCGATCGCCCGGAAACCCTCTGCCAGATATTCGTGGGAAGCCGCATGTTTAGGTTTGATACTTACCGCCTGCTGGAAATCCAGAATAGCTTCATCGTAATATTTGAGCTTCAATAGGCATTTTCCACGGTTATAGCGGGCCTTAAAAGATTTGGGACTTAATTTTACCGCTTTGTTTAAACAAACCTGAGCGTCGTAGTCCTCACCTATATCCAATAAAGTAACCCCTTTGCGTACCCAAGCTTCCACATAATTCGGATTCAAATTCAAGGCTTTATCAAAACAACGAATAGCGGCATTTGCGTCATGGGCCTTCGTTATGCACTCGTTACCCATCAAGTAATATTCATGTGCATACTCTTTCTGGGTCTCACGAAGCGAATGCAATTCTTCCCTCAGAGCCTTAATCTGTGCCTTTTGACTATTCAAGGCTTGCAATTTCAAACGAAGCAGCCGTTGTACCATCGGATTATCCAATTCATTCCGTTTAGATACGGCGGCGGCAAAAGCCTCGACCGCCTCTTTCATATTACCCTGCCGAAAACCCTGAGCCGCCCGACCATATTGCAATTCCGCCTCGCTCTCTTTGATACTTTTCTCTATTAATGCTTGGTTATTGAATATTTGGCTGAATTCTACGATCTCTTTCCGGATAAAGATATCCCGGGAAGAGATCTTGCTTTTTAGCACCAATCCTTCCAATGAAGTACAACGACTCAACGCCACATAGGTTTGTCCCCCGGCAAATACCCCTCCGGTCAAATCAACTACCACCCGGCTAAAAGTCAAGCCTTGACTCTTATGCACCGTGATCGCCCAAGCCAAACGAATCGGCAATTGTTCGAACGTACCGACAATCTCTTCCTCGATCCGTTTCTCTTTCTCGTTATATTTGTATTTATAATTTCGCCATGAGGTAGGTTCGACCAAATGTTCTACACCGCTCTCCAGCAAGACATAAACATTTCCATTCTCATCGATACCCGATACCATACCGATCGTCCCGTTCACCCAACGACGCTCATAATCATTATCGATAAAAATAACCTGCGCCTGTTCCTTGATGGATAAATTCAGCTGGGTAGGTAGTGAGGATTCCGGAAAATCCCCCTCGATCTTTCCCACGGATACGTACTCTTCTCCGGGAAGCTCGGCCAACTTCTTCTCATTGATAAAATCAACCTGATCCCGGCGAGTGGCCAACGTGATATACATATCCTCATTCTGAGGCTCGAAAGACGGAAAATAACGACCGTTCAACGTATCCAACTCCTGTTTTCTAGCGGCATTATTACGAATCCGATCCAATATATTGATAAAAACAGAATCGGTCTGGCGATACACTTTTTGCAACTCGATCGGCACTAAATTAATGTCCTTGAACACACGAGCCGAGAAAAAGAAAGGGCTCGCATAGAACAAACTCAATATCTCTTTTTGATCCGACGGAACAACCGGTTCCAACTGGAAGACATCTCCCACGAACAATAGCTGCTTTCCGCCAAAAGGCAATCGCATATTACCGGAATAGACCCTCAAGATACGATCTACACAATCAATAATATCCGCCCTCACCATCGATATCTCGTCAATGATGATCAAATCGACCTCCGCGATAATTTTCCGTTTCTCCTTCGGATACTTAAAAAACTCAAAGATACGACCATGAGACAAACTTAAATCCGGATCATCCGGCAACATCGGCCGGAAAGGGAGCTTGAAAAAGGAATGCAAGGTAACGCCGCCCGCATTTATGGCCGCTATTCCGGTAGGAGCCAGCACCACATACTTTTTCTTCGTATGATTGCAAATATACTTCAAAAAAGTAGACTTGCCGGTCCCTGCTTTCCCTGTCAGGAAAACAGACTGGCGAGTGTGGGTGATCAGTTGCAAGGCATCCTGAAACTCCTTATTGTTCGTGTCTAACTGAAAGTCCAAGTATATAATTTTTAGATGAGACAAAGCTATGAAAATATTTACAGATCACTCTAATAATATCCCTCAAAAGATTTGGCAGTCTCCATAAAAATCACTTATTTTGTGATATCAAATTAATATCAAAAACAAATCATCATGAAAGCAACCGAAAAGACATTCAACGGACTGAGAATCTCGGGGTTTATTGCTCTTTTTCTCCTATTGGCTCTATCGGGTCTCTGCTGCTATTTAATCGCAGACACCAACGAGACTTGGAGCGTAATCACCGGCATCGTCGGACTCTGCCTGTTAGCGGTTTGTTTATTGGGACTCATGGAAATCGAGCCCAATAATGCCCAAGTAATGCTCTTTTTCGGAAAATATAAAGGGACAATTACTGAGAACGGATTTTTCTGGGTCAATCCACTTTACAGCAAAAAGAAAATCACGTTACGTGCCCGTAACTTAGATGTCCCTCCTATCAAGGTTAACGATAAGGTCGGTAATCCGGTTATGATCGGGGCCGTGATGGTATGGAAAGTCAAGGATACTTATAGAGCGATGTTCGACATCGATTCTTCGTCTATTAGTATCTCTTCGAATAAATCATTCATATCAATGGGAGAATCCTCTGAATTATCCCAACGAATGCAGAATTATGAGAATTTCGTGCAGATACAAAGTGATGCCGCCATCCGTAAGATCGCTGGCATGTATGCCTATGATTATAACGAGAGCAAAGATCCCGTCACCTTACGATCCGATGACGGGGAGGTCGCTCAAAAACTGGAGGAGGAATTGAACAGTCGTTTGGCGATAGCAGGCATTGAGGTATTGGAAGCTCGTATCAATTACTTAGCGTATGCTTCCGAGATCGCCGGAGTCATGTTACGCCGCCAGCAAGCGGAAGCCATTATCGCCGCAAGAGAACGGATCGTGGAGGGAGCGGTCAGCATGGTTCGACTCGCCTTGAACAAACTGGATCAAGACAATGTTGTGGAATTGGATGAGGAACGGAAGGCTGCGATGGTTAGCAACCTGTTGGTAGTCCTTTGCGCTGACGAGGCAGCGCAACCTGTCGTAAATACCGGGACCCTACATCATTAATGTAAGAATTTAATATTAATACTAGTATATGGCCAAAAAAGATAATACTGTCAAAAGCTTCATCCTTCGGGTGGACGCTGATATGATGGAAGCTATCGAAGCTTGGGCTGCGGACGAATTTCGCAGCACCAATGGCCAAATCCAGTACATTCTGGACCAAGCCTTACGAAAGGCAGGACGGTTGAAGAAGAAAAGACTGCCCCGGCCACAAAACGACGACAAGTCATAAAAAAAAGCCTGATCTTTCGATCAGGCTTTTTTATTAACGGCTAATGAACAGCCAAGCATCTTTATACTTTTCTATTTTTCGAAGTGTCGCCATGTAGCTCTCGGCATCCGCCCGGTTATTAAACTTATCCGCATAAATACGATATTTACCATCACGAACCACCTTGCTTACATTCTTACATTGCGTGCGGTCTACACCGGATATATACTCATTCGCCTGCTCCTCTGTCGGGAAACTCGCTATCACGATATGATACATCCTCTTCGGTGCCACGGATTTCACTTTCGGAGCGGGAGCAACAAGCTCTTTCTTTACCTCAGGAGCAGAAGCCGCTTTGGCAATCTCTGTCTCCTTAGTCGCTTCTATTTTGGGAGTTACCTCCGCTACCCTCTCGTCCACTTGAGATATTTGAATTTCCTCCGGCTGAGAAATAGGTTCCTCGAACCTATAATTTATCATCTCCGTAGGAACAAAACTAGCTGTATAAGCGGACAGGTTTACTTCTTTCACCGGAGTTGAAACCACAAAGAATAATGCGACAGCAGCAGCTGATGCCGCAACAACCCGGATCAACTTACGACTAACCGGGATATAGAACACATCTTTCTTTTTCTTACCCGTAAGTAAAGCAACCTCTTCCCGCTCCTCCTCCAACGATCGCAAAACCGGAAAATGAAACGATGATAAGCCATACGAATCCGCATTAAATACCCCAGAATCGCCCGGCGTAAAAATGGTCTGCCCTTCCTCTCCTATAGAGAAAGTCCCGATTCGCCCCAATGTTATCCGCTTGTCTTGTTCCAAAGAAACATTCAAAGCCTCGATATCCTCTTCCAGCATCAACTGAGCTTTCCGGTAATCAACGCCATACGTCTGCATATATGACTCGGAGAGCAAGCCGTCTGTATGCTGTAGCGTGACATTAAACATAACCTCTTTACGCATCGGCCGGAACAAATGTTCCTCTTCCTGATACGTCGCCGGCAAAGTTTGCAGCACGAAACCACCAAACTTCGGCAAGATCACACAATCGTGCGTCAGCAACAAGCGTTCAATATGTGTTATTATCCTTAACATAGAGACAAAGGTAAATATCTTTATAGAAATAACAAAAAAAGAGCACTTTTTTCCTTTGAAATGACCCGGAAAATTATATGCATGACATTCTCATTTCAAAATCCACATGACACCCATATAGTCATCCGACCCTCCATACTGGTCGCTAATTGATTTTGAGACATTATCCATATTGTAATCCAACTCTTCCGATGGATACATCCATCTTAACGGCATTTTATCAGAAGGTATATTCCTATTCGATTTCGGATTTATCGGAATATTCGGTACACCTGTCCTACGATATTCAAAGAAAGCATTGTAAGGTGTTTGAAGAAACGTCAATATGTACTTTTGCCAAATAATCTGACTCAACTGTTCTTGAAAATCACTAGCGAATTTAACGCCTTGGTTTCCGAGATATTCTTGAATATAGGCATCTGTTAT
>ENA-UESK01000600-UESK01000600.1-human-gut-metagenome-genome-assembly--contig:-NODE-600-length-16520-cov-4.010764_pt1 | contig 16520 bp, 17 predicted proteins | sample MGYA00243006_ERZ508007 | MGnify/ENA primary metagenome ERZ508007 (study PRJEB26167, sample SAMN06115452) | human gut metagenome | host: Homo sapiens | place: China:Jiangsu | collected 2015-08-21... | reverse complement strand
TTTGGCAGTACCGTAAGGAACGGTTATCACTACCTCATCTACCATTTGGGTTGTTTCCTTCAATTCTACGTTAATCTCTAAAAGCGACTCTTTCTTTTTGGTCTCAGCTGTCTTTAAAGCTTCATCTATTATCTCTCTGGCCTTGTCATTGGCATTGCCAATGGTTGTATTGTGAATCTTCTTCTGTACGAAAGATGACACAAGCCATGTAATAGGTGCAACAATCACTAATGTAGCAATCATCGTGATAATAACTGACGACACAGGAGCACCTCCTTATTAAGTTTTCATTGTACAAACATACAATATAATAATATTATACTTATTTCAATTCCTTGTCAAGAAAAACTAGTCATGTTCGCACTCACTAACCACAATATCAAGTGCCTTTTTGATACTGTCAGACTGAAAGCCTTTTCTGTAAAAACTGCCCATCAGTTTCATCTTTTCTTCATAGGAAAGCGGCAGCTTTCCTGCCGCTTTCCTGCGCATCTGAACAAGAATCTGCTCCAGTTCGGAATCTTCGTTCTGTCCGTAATACTCCTCACATGCCTGATCAATCAGTTCTCTTGAAATTCCTTTTTTCTGCAAAAACAACTCAATCTGTTTTCTGCTTTTTTTCTGACCCTTAAACTGAACATACATCTGTGCAAACCGCTCGTCACTCAGATATCCGAAATGCCTGACATAGGCAAGCGCGCCCTCAACAGATTCCTGTGGATAAAAGTCCCTTTGCAGTTTTTCCGTCAGTTCTTTTTCTGTATAGTCCTTTGCCTGTAGCAGATACATTGCACGCTTGACAGCCCTTTTATCCAGAAGCTCTGTGCGGAGCTGTTCAAGGTCTTCCTGCGCAAGCGCTCTTCCCTCTGCAATGCCGTACCTGCGTACTTCCGTACTGTAAAGCGCAAATGCCTGTTCCCCATTGATATAGACCAGCCTGCGCCTTCCCGAAAGCTCTTCTATCTTTGTTACAATCTGTTCCATAACCTATCCTGTATTTAGACTTCCGGTTCTGACTGCTTTGCTGTCTTTGCAGCTTTTTCCTTCTTATCTACGGGTTCGACTTCACTGTCTTCTTTTTCTTCACCGATGCCGTAGTGGGCACGTACCTTTTCGTCAATCTCTGCCAGCATATCCGGATGTTCTGTCAGGAACTGCTTTGCATTCTCACGTCCCTGTCCGATCTTATTCTCATTGTAAGCAAACCACGCACCGCTCTTTTGTACAATGCCGACATTCGCTGCCAGATCGAGAATATCCCCGACAGCGGAAATACCCTTGCCGAACATAATATCAAATTCTGCTTCCTTAAACGGCGGCGCAACCTTATTCTTTACAACCTTGACTCTTGTACGGTTACCGATCACTTCACCACCCTGCTTTAAAGTTTCAATTCTTCTGACATCCATTCTGACAGAAGCGTAGAACTTTAACGCACGACCGCCGGTTGTTGTTTCCGGATTACCGAACATAACACCTACTTTTTCACGCAGCTGATTGATAAAGATAACCACGCAGTTATTCTTGCTGACAACCGGTGTCAGCTTTCTTAATGCCTGTGACATCAGACGCGCCTGAAGACCGACATGGGAATCTCCCATATCGCCGTCAATTTCCGCTTTCGGAACGAGTGCCGCAACGGAGTCCACGATAATAATATCTACCGCACCGGAACGCACCATCGTTTCGGTAATCTCAAGTGCCTGCTCACCGCTATCCGGCTGTGAAATATATAAATTGTCAATGTCGACACCGATATTCTTTGCATAAACCGGGTCCAGAGCGTGTTCAGCATCAATAAAGCCCGCAATACCGCCGCGCTTCTGAACTTCGGCTACCATATGTAATGCTACCGTTGTCTTACCACTTGATTCCGGTCCGTAAATCTCAACAACTCTGCCTCTCGGAACGCCCCCCAGTCCCAAAGCAATATCAAGGCTTAAAGAACCTGTCGGAATGGATTCTACATTCAGATTCACATTCGATTCGCCCAGCTTCATAATAGAACCTTTACCAAACTGCTTCTCAATATTAGATATCGCTGCATCCAGCGCTTTTAACTTCTCATCACTTGCCATAAATTCATACCTGCTGTAGAACTTCTACAGCGCAAACTCTACGGAACAGGTTGTTTGCATTCTTCCTTCCTTCTGATAATTTCCTGTCCTGCCGTAATTGAACATCTGTTCGTTATGATTAATATACACTATTTCACTCAGGCTGTCAAGCAAAAAACGAACAAATATTCGTGTGCTGTATAAAAAATACTGGAATATTTGCATAATCACATTTTATCACAATCTATCCCAGTATGTAAAGTTTTTATTTTATTTTTATTTTGAAACTATATTACAGATTCCTGTACATTTATTCTGAAACGACCCCAAGTGCCAGTGCCAGTGCCTCGCAGGCTGCCTGTCTTCGGATTTCTTCACGACTGCCCGTAAATTGAAAACGTGCCGCATATACACTTCCTTCAAATGCAATGCCGATATAAACCAGCCCCACCGGATTGCCTTCATCCGGGTCGGGTCCCGCAACTCCCGTAACCGAAACTGCCAGACTGCTCTGTGCCGCTGCCGCAGCTCCTGCCGCCATTTCCTGCGCTACCTGTGCGCTGACAACCGTATACTGCTTCAAGGTATCCTCACGGACTCCCAGAAGCTTCTTTTTGGCTTCGTTGGAATAAGTAATATAGCCTTCTTTAAAACAGGCAGAGGCACCGGCAACACTGACAATTGCCGATGCAATCATGCCGCCGGTACAGGACTCCGCCGTTGTCACCGTCAAGTTTTTCTTTTTTAAAAGTTTTACCAGCTTTTCCGCTGTTTCTGACTGTTCCATTATTTTGACGACCCTTCTAAAAATACCTTATAATTCTTTGCAATATAGTCTACCAGTGAAATCACCGTCAGCGCCAGTGCCACATAAACCAGCACCATGCCGACAACATTTGCATAAGCAAACTGCAAATCGACCACAAGATAAATAATCATAAGCATCTGGAATGTTGTCTTAAATTTGCCCCAGTAGCTTGCGGCAATCACGACCCCGTTATCCGATGCCACCAGACGGAATCCGCTGATAATAAATTCTCTTGCGATGATGATAATAACAATCCACGCGGCGATTTTATTCAAATCCACCAGCGCAATGAGCGCCGAACACACCAGCAGCTTATCTGCCAGCGGATCCATAAACTTTCCGAAATTCGTTACAAGATTGTACTTTCTTGCAATCTTTCCGTCCAGCATATCCGTAAGACTTGCCGCAATAAAAATCACTGCCGCAATAATTTTATCATAACCGTGAAACCAGTCTGTATACAAAAACAGAATAAAAAACGGAATCATCACCGTTCTTAAAATCGTCAGTTTATTCGGTAAATTCATTTTCATACCATACTCCATTCCGCAGGCATTTTAATGCCGCATTTCTAGTCCTCAACAAGGCTTCCTATCAAATCATACTCCATTGCGCCTGTAATTTCAACGCGGACAATCGCACCGGACATCAAATTTGCCGTGGTGTTGACAAAAACAAACCCGTCAACATTCGGCGCATCCTTATAAGAACGTCCGACATACGCTTCATCATCGGAAATTTTTCCTTCAATCATGACTTCAATCGTCTTTCCGACCATATCCGCTGATTTATCCAGTGAAACCTCCTGCTGTAACTCCATGACTTCATCGCGCCACTGTTCTTTGACTTCTTCATCAATCTGATTATCCATTTCTGCTGCCGGTGTGCCTTCTTCCGGTGAATATGTAAAGACGCCCAGACGGTCAAATTCCATGCTGTCCACAAATTTCATCATCTGCTCATGGTCTTGCTTCGTTTCTCCCGGAAAGCCCGTAATCAACGTTGTACGAAGGGCAATATCCGGAATTTCCTTACGAAGCTTTGTGATAATGTCAATTAATTCCTGTCTGCTTGTTCTTCTGCCCATGCGCTTTAAAATGGCATCGCTGGCATGCTGAATCGGCATATCCAGATAGTGACAGACCTTCGGCTCATTTTTAATTGCCTGAATCAGCTCATCATTGATTTCTTCCGGATAGCAGTATAAAATGCGGATCCATTTTAAATCTTCAATCTGTCCCAGCTTATGAAGCAGCTCCGGCAGTGCCTTTTTTCCATATATATCCGTACCGTAAACGGTCGTTTCCTGCGCCACCAGAATCAGTTCCTTTGCGCCGTTTGCCACAAGGGCTTCTGCCTGCTCCACCAGATAATCCATTGGGTAGCTTCTGTAATTTCCACGGATTTTTGGAATAATGCAGTAGGTACAGTGCTTGTCGCACCCTTCCGCAATCTTTAAATATTCATAATACCCGCCGGTCGTCACCACTCTCTTAGAGCGCACAAGCGGCAGTCGGTCGGTATCTTCAATCGAATTATACGTTCTTCCGTCTAAAACGGCTTCAATAACATCTGCAATTTTATCATAGGAAGATGTTCCGATAAATGCATCGACTTCCGGGATTTCTTTTGTGATTTCGTCCTGATAGCGGTGTGCAAGACATCCTGTAACAATCAGAATTTTGCACTTGCCGTCTTTTTTGTGTTCTGCCATTTCCAGAATCGTGTTAATACTTTCCTGCTTTGCATCGTGGATAAAACAACAGGTATTGACCGCAATGACTTCCGCTTCCATTTCATCATCTGTAAAGGTAAATCCTCTGTCATTTAAGATTCCAAGCATATTTTCCGTGTCAACCAGATTTTTATCACAGCCGAGTGAAACAAACATTACTTTCATTCATTCATCTCCATTATCTTTACACAAATACAAGGGAAGGCGGTCTTTGACCAGTCTTCCCTTTATTGTCTGTTTATTTTTGCAATTCATTATATTCTGCCGTATTACTGCACTGTACATACTTTTGTGATTGCTGTGCAGACATTTTCATAGGTCTGTGACAGTCCCTTAAAATCTTCCGGTATGCCCTCCATACTTCTGTCTCTTAAAATCTCCACCATGGGAACAATCATTTTGCTCATGGAATCAATGCTTAAATTGGCGCATAAGCCTTTCAGCGCGTGTGCCGCCTCAAATGCATCATCTACACTGCCGTTTTGCACCGCCTGTTTTAACCGGCTCATCAATGTATCTTCTACAAATGAATTTAAAAATTCAAAATACATTTCTTCATCGTCCAAAAAACGTTTTAACGCCGTATCTACATTAATCCCGGCTTCTGTCAATACCGTTCTTGCAGTATCCTTCATATGTCGTCCCCTTTTGATTTTGCAATCATCAATCAATGCCTTAATACAAATATACCGTATTACTTTTTGATTTTAACATATCCAAGTCTTAAAGACAACACTCTTTTACTCCTGCTTTCTCTGGTTCTCCTGTCCGGTTCCGATGCTGTTTTTTTCGTCCTCGATTTCATTTTCCATTTCCTGAACTTTATTGTCCTGCGCAAGGGCAACCATGATTCTGCGGACATCTTCCGGCTTAAACATACCGATTGCTCTCGCTAAATCGGCTTTGTTATTCCGATTGACCTTTAACGTGCCGCCGCCCGCAAGCGGAATACTAAGGACATTGCTTTCATCACTCATATCGCCCAGGCACAAAGCGGCATGTTCATCGTCACAGACAAAAACTGTACCCTTATATGCAATCACACCGCTTTCATCTGCCAGTTCCCAATACGGTGCGTGCTTTTGTCCGTCAAATTTATCAAATGGCGTATGCACAGCTGGCTCCTGCGCCTGCTCTGTCATTGTAACATCTTCTGTCTGACCGTCCGGCTGGTTTTTCACTTTATTATGGGTCTTTTCAAAAAAATCTGCCAGCGTATTCAGCTGCATATACATATGCCAGTTCTTGGATTCCAGCTGCTCCTGCACCGTATTATTTACGATTTGTGTAAAATCAATTTTATCATGAATATTATCTGTTCCAAAACAAAGATTGGACGTTGCTGCCAGAAACAGTCCGTCTGCATTCTGTACAAGCTTTTGTTTTGCCGCATAAGCCGAATATGCCGCCATTTGAACATATGTGGCATTAGACGGGTCTATCTTGTTTAAGGAAACTTCTTCTTCTGTTACATTGCCATCACTATCCCACGTTTTCACAAGATATTTCGGGTCTTTTGGATTAAAATCCGCCGGTTTGTAAACTGTCAGGCTTCCGCCGCCTGCCAGTGATGTGGACATCACAGCCTCATTTCCCTGCGTATCGTCAAACCAGTGCAGAGTGCAGTGAGTTACTCGTCCACTCACATCATCATACTGTCCTGCCTGCTTGTTTTTCCGGTTCATAATCGTCTGTGTCAGTCCGATTCCCGTTCCTGCTATATTGATTCCAATTCCCATTTTTTTATATCCTCCTCATGTTCTTTCTGCTCGTTATCCAGTTCCTTTTGTTCTTCTTTTTCAAGCCGCTTCTTAAGCTCCTGTTCCTGCTCTTTTTTCACATCATCAATCGTATCGTCTAAATTTTTTACAAGCTTGTCCCATTCCTCCACGCTCATCTGCGTTGCTCCTGTTGCAAATTTAGGCGGACCGTTTTTGATTCTGTTCTTTACGTATGCTGCAAATTCTTCAAGCGCCTCATGCCAGTCTTTGTCTGTCTGCTGCTCTTTGCCATTCTTTTGTACGCAGGCTTTTGCCGCCTGTTCTATGAGATTGCCGGTTTCTTCGTCAATTTTATCCAAATCAACAGAATATGCCTTTACTGTCCCATCATCAAACTTCTGTTCGACATATACTTCTTTGCCGTCATCCGACTGCTTTGCCTTTAACACATACCCTTCTGCCAGATGTTTTTCAACATAATCCGCATCTTCTGCCGTAAGATTTTTCACTTCACAGGCCGACACCGCTTTGGATAAAACGCCTTCTGCCACCACTTCCTTTGCCCGCAGTCCTCCTATGCTGCCAAACTCTGCAATCCCTGATGCCTGCGCTCCGTCTGCGGCTGTCATACCCGTTTCATCCGTGTCTTCACTGCGGTATTTTTCATCATAACTTTTCTGCAATTCATAAGCAAAGCCATCCTGCTGCTTTCCTTTTACTTTCTTTCCACTTTGTGCCGCATTTTCATAAAACCGGCTGCCAATCCTACTGACTTCCATTTGTTCCTCCGTTCTAAAATTTCTGTCAAATCCTGTCTACTTTTCCAAAAATTCTTTCAGCGCCTGCCTGCCGCGTTTTAAATTGGTCTTCACCGTATTTTCGGGCATTTCCAGACTCTGTGCAATTTCTTTAATCGAATAATCTTCATAATAAAACAAATACAGGCAGTTTCTGTATTTTTCCGGCAGCTGTAATACCGCCCACATCATATCATCCTGTATTTCCGTAGAATTTTTACAGCTTCCTCTCTGTGCTTCGCTGACCTCTTCCATGCTGACACTCGTTTTGTGCCATTTGCTTTTTAGTAAATCCCTGCACAGATTAACTGTCACACGGACAATCCATGCCCGCTCATGCTCCATACTCTGATAACGCATATCATGCCGGATAATCTTTAAAAATACTTCCTGTGTAATGTCCTCCGCATCTGCATGGTTTTTTACCTGTGAAAATGCTACTCTGTATATCAGCTGATAATAGTCCCGGAATATCTGCTCCAGTCTTTCTTTTGTTTCTCCCATTCTCTTTTCAGACACCCGTGTATCTTATACCTCCCGTCACTCATAATACGATTATAAAACCTGAAAAGTTTCAATTTTAAAAACTTTTTTATTTTCCCATTACTGATATTATCGGATGTTGTGTCATAATTCATGAACCCCCGATGATTTTACGCCCCAGCCTGCCGGCAATTCCGGCATAAAAACCGTCCGCGGCGTTATCTGCGCCTATAAATAAGAAGCATTTCTGCACACATTTTCTAAATAAAGTATTGCAAATCTTTGTCAGAGGAAATAAAATAAAATTCTGACGAATTCAAATAACCATGGTTTTCTGTTTTTTAGCGAGGACAGAAAACCTGACGTCGGATGAAAAATTGCAGAGAAATATCTGCGGAATGGGGATTATTATGAACGGCGAAGAACGCAGAGAAAAACTTGTTGAACTTCTTAAAAATACAGAATCACCGCTCTCCGGCACACGGCTTTCACGCTTACTGCACGTAAGCCGTCAGGTCATTGTCAATGACATTGCCCTGTTAAGAGCGGCAAATGTTGATATTCTTTCAACGAACAGAGGGTATCTGCTTTCATGCCACGAAGGATTTTGAACGTGAAATGCAGGCCATTATTGATGCAGGCGGCAAAATACAGGACATTATCATTGAACACCCTGTATACGGCAGAATTTCCGCACCGCTTGAAATATATTCCAGAAATGATATTGTAAAATTCAAAGAAAAAATGCAGAGTGGTAATGCTGTGCCGCTCTGCGATATTACCTCTGGTGTACATTACCACACCATACTGGCTTATTCTGATGAAATTTTAGATGATGTTGCCGCTGCTTTAAAAAGCAATGGTTTTCTGCTTTCCTGATAGAATATTCTGCCCGGATTGGAATTCATTTAGAGTTTAAAGCTTTCCGGCAGCAAATCTTTTATCGTATAACTTTCAATGCCGTCTTTATCTGCCAGCAGAATCTGTGCATTTTCCGTCATAAACTCTGCCAGTACCTGTCTGCAGATGCCGCATGGCGGCGTTTTCTGATGAGACGATGATACGATGGCAATCCGCTCAATCTGCGTATACCCTTCCGATACCGCTTTAAAAACTGCCGTACGCTCCGCACAGTTGGTTGCACCGTACGAAGCATTTTCAATATTACAGCCCGTAAAAATTTTTCCTTCTTTGGTGAGCAGTGCCGCACCCACGCGGAAGTGGGAATATGGCGCATACGCATGCTTCATTGCCGCATATGCTTCTTCTGCCAGCTTCTGATTCATTTCATCACTACTGCAATCCATTTTTCTCTCCTGTCTTTTTTCAAGCTCACAAACCGCATTGTATTCCGTTATTCAGCCTTACTCAACCGTAACATTCTGCGTCGTTTCAACCTGACAGATATAGGTCTTTCCCTGATTTAACACAATTTCCGTTCCGTCTTCATAATAATATTTTGTCGGGCCGCTGGTTTCGGAATCCTTTTTCCACGTCACCTGCACGGCTTTTCCGTTGGTAATAAACAGTCCCGCGCCTGTTCCGTCCACCTTATAATTCGGTGTTCCGTTTTCATAATAGTCCGGTTCAACATATTTGACGAGAATATTTTTATAAGAAAGCTGCTCTCCGGTTTCCGCATCAATCTGTGCATCATCAAACTGGAACCTTAAATATTCCCCGGTGCTTTCATCATATTCAAACCACGGCTTATTGTACGGATACCCCGGATAAAAGGTATTACACGTTTCACCGCCTGCAATCTGTATCTGTTTGTCATCCTCTTCATTAAAACTAAACGGTTTTACAAAATTCTGAGGATAAACTGTATCATACCCTTTCTTTGCCACACTGTCCATAATACCATTCCATGAAGTATAAGCATTGTGCGGTGCTACACGGTCAGCGGTTCTGTAAAAAGAACAGTATACCATGCCATCTAATGCGTGAAAGGGCGGCTGTGCCAGATAATCCGCCGCATATTCTGAATAGCCGAAATGTACATAGTTGGCTTCAAATTCTTTTGCAAATAACAGATAATAGGTACGGCAGCTTCTAACAGGTCCGATCTTTTCCAGCTCCGTCTGATTTTCAAAAAAACAGCACAATCTTGTAATGCCGCCTTCCACAAGTGACTCAAACACAATATCTGCTTTGCTGATATTCGACTGCGGCATCGCCTGCTTGATATTACTGTACATCACTGCCACAGCCTTCTGCTGTGCCAGTTCGCTGCTTTCCCACTTTCCGCTGATCACACTCTGCGCCTGTCCCGCATGTGGATTTTTCACTTCCTGTGTGGTCTGTTCCTGAACAGTCTGAGCCGTACTGTCATTTACCGCTTCCGGACTGCCTTTTTTACGTGTCATCCCATAAATACCCGCCGCAATTCCTGCTGCTGCAAGCACACAGACAACCACAATAATAATACTTTTTTTCTTTTTCATAAATCCTCATTTCCCGGACGGCTTTTAATATCATTTTAAACTGCCTGCTTCCGTCCATAACCGGACAGTTTCCGTAAATTACTGTAAATTATCTTGTAATACCTAAAAGTTCCAGCACTTCACGCTGTTTGGCTTCCATAACCTTTGCTTCGTCTTCTTCCATATGGTCATAGCCGAACAGATGCATCATGCTGTGTGCTGTTAAGAATGCCAGTTCGCGTTCCTTGGAATGACCGTATTTTTCTGCCTGTTCTTCAACTTTTTCTACTGAAATGACAATGTCACCCAGCATCAGTTCTCCCGTATCCGGGTTAAAATAATCCTCCGGAAACTGATCCATAACATCTTCCAGCGCATCAAAATCCGCCGGCGTTTCATATTCAATCATCGGAAATGATAACACATCCGTTGCGCGGTCGATTTCGCGGTATTCACGGTTGATTTCATGAATTGCAGCATTGTCCGTGAGTGTTACATTCACTTCCGCTTCATATGGACACTTTTCATAATCCATCGCCTTTTCAACAACCTGTCTGATAATGGTTTCATAGTCTAAATCCAGTTTTTTTTCGGTTTCATATTCAATGTTTATTGTCATTTTTCTCTCCATTCCGTGTGCGTGCCTGCTTGCTGCGGGTCTGTTTTTTTGCCATACGGCTTTCATACTCCTCATACGCTTTGACAATCTTTTGTACAAGCGGATGACGGACAACGTCCTGGCTGGTCAGCTTGACCATGCCGATTTCATCAACTTTTGACAAAACCTTCATTGCCACATCAAGTCCCGATGTTGTATCCTTTGGCAAATCCTTCTGTGTTAAATCGCCGGTAATCACGACCTTTGAACCAAATCCGATACGTGTCAGGAACATTTTCATCTGCGCCGGTGTTGTATTCTGTGCTTCATCAAGAATGATATAGGCATTGTCCAAGGTACGTCCTCTCATATAAGCAAGCGGCGCAACTTCAATCAGTCCTTTTTCCATATTAGCGGTAAAACTCTCCGCACCCATAATCTGATACAGCGCATCGTATAACGGCCGCAGATACGGGTCTACCTTGCTCTGTAAATCGCCCGGAAGAAAGCCCAGCTTTTCTCCTGCTTCAATTGCCGGACGGGTCAGAATAATCCGTCCGACTTCATTATTTTTAAATGCAGTAATTGCCATCGCCATTGCAAGATAGGTCTTTCCCGTTCCCGCAGGCCCTAAGCCGAATACAATCATTTTATCACGGATTTCATCAACATATGTCTTTTGTCCGAGGGTTTTCGGCTTAATCGGCTTACCTGTAATCGTCCGGCAGATAATGTCCGTATCAATTTCCAAAATGGCATCTTCTTTTTCTTCAAAAGCCAAAGACAGTGCATAATCCACATTCTGCTCTGTAATCTGATTGCCCCTTCTAGCCAGTTCTATCAGATTGTTTAACACACCTGCCGCCTTTTTTACGGCACCTTCTGCACCGATTACCTTTACATCGGAATCCCGTGCAATAATCGTTACTTTTAATGCTCTTTCAATCTTTTTAGCATATTCATCTAACTGTCCAAATACGGCACTGCTGTACTGTGCCGGTAATTCAATCAACGATTCTTTCACACTCATTGTACTGCTTTCGTTTCCTCATTTCCTTCAATTTCAGGCATTGTAACCGCCGCATAACCGACTGCCGGCATATCCGCCGTAATCGTGCCTGCCATTACATAGTCTGTCCCGCTGTCATTTATTGTAACACCATTATGCAGGATTTGCACTTTATTTTCAATCAAATCAAGCAAATATATTTTCAATTTCTGATTTAATACATCTCCAGCTTCCTCCTGCGTATAGCGGCTTTCTTTCATTTCATATTCCAGATACTGCTTCCTGCCGGTGCGAAGCGGCAGATAAAAGCTGTCTGTAAGTTTTAATACTCTGCTGTCTGTCACCATGTCCGCCTGCGTAAACGAAGACCATGAAACACCTGCTTCAATCTCCCTGTCTGCAATGCCAAACAGCCACCTTGTCTTTTTTCTGCCGGTGTATTCCTTGTACTCGTACAGATACGGCAGATGTTCCTCATAAGGAATGTCCACACGTACAAAAATATCCGCATCGGCACTTACCAGCCGCTGATTCACAACTTCTTTGGCATCATTGTATACATCAACAATACCTGACACCAGAATCTGCCCTTTTTCAACTTCATCTCCCGGTTTGACCTTGGGTGTTCCTGCCCGTGTAATCATCGATGTCACCACACCGGAACAGGTTGCCACGATATCTCTTGGTGTGCTGTCTGTCTGTATATCTTCTTTGATTCCGTCATTTTCCTTAATATGGACGATCAGCCGTGTGCCGCTGATTTCAGCCGATACCCACGTAATATCGGGATAATCATTTCTAAGTGCCGTTTCAATACTGTCACAATCCACTGTCCGTATCTGCATCCCTGAATAAACACCCTGTCCCGCAAGATATTTGCAAAGACTGCTGTGGGTATATCTGTAATTACCCGTAAATGAAATATCCCAGACATACAGGCTGCAGCTGTATAAAATAATACATGCCGCGGCAATGCCGATAAAAAAAGAAGAATGCCTACGATACCGGAACAGTAAAAAACGGATTCCGTGCCGTTTGCTAATCCGCACCGTTGTCTTTGTCTTCCGGCAGATGTCCTTTAGCTGAAAAAAATCCTCTCTCGTAATATTCGCAGTAAATCCCTGCTCCGTTTCCGAAATTTTCCAAAAACCGATATTTTTATGACGGCACATATTTAAAAACCGCTCTATGGAATCTGTCATTACTGTCACTGTTATGTATGCAGACATTATTTTTTGCTGTTTCCACATATCACCGGCATGCCCCTCTTTTATACTTCAATGCTGATAATCCTGCCCCTGACGGCGATTTCTTCTTCATCATAATAAAGAATTTCCAGCCGTTCCCCTTTAATGGATAAAAATCCTTTTTTGGTTAAAAGTTTTACGGTATTACAGTCATATTCTGCAATGGATTTGAAATTTTCCACATAAACTTCACAATTGCCGACTGCCGTAACCACCGGCATACCGAGTGCCGCATCTTTGGTTACGTCCAATGCCTCCACAATAGTTTCTTTTCTGCGCATACGTCCGCTAAAGACACCTTTCAATCCATTTATATATTGTATGTTACAACCAAAACTTTATGCCTTTTATTTAAACGAAATGTGCATCACTAGGCGCACCACGAAAAAGCCGGTGCAGGATTGCTCCCACACCGGCTGATAAATTAATTAAACTCTAATTAGTTGAACTTACGTTTTCTAGCAGCTTCAGACTTCTTCTTACGTCTAACGCTTGGCTTTTCGTAATGTTCTCTTTTACGAATTTCCTGCTGAATGCCAGCCTTTGCACAGTTTCTCTTGAATCTGCGTAATGCGCTATCTAAAGACTCGTTTTCTTTAACGATGACATTTGACATATCTTTTCCTAACCACCCTTCTGTTGCAAATTGTGCACAACAATACATAAATAGGGTATTAATTAATTGCACAAAAAGTATTATACCATAGATTTTCTATTCGTCAACCTTTTACGGTAAATTTTTGCAGATATTTTTATAACTGCTGTTCCAGAACCTGCGGCGCCTTTGCAAGCAGTTCGTCAATGCCCGCCGGATTCTTACCACCTGCCTGTGCCATATTCGGACGGCCGCCGCCGCCACCGCCTACGCAGGAAGCAACCGCTTTAATCAGATTACCGGCATGAGCGCCCTTTCCGATTACATCATCGGTTGCCATGGCAATCATATTGACCTTATCTGCGCCCTGTGCACTGACAATCAGTACAACGCCTGAACCAATCTGTGACTTTAATTTATCACCGAGATGTCTGAGTTCATTCATATCAACATTGTCAACCTTTGTTGCAAGGAACTTCACACCCTTCACTTCGGTAATGTCTTTTGTTACATCCCCTAAAGCGTTGTTTGCAAGCTCTGCCTTTAACTTTTCGTTCTCGCTCATTAATGTCTTGATTTCATCATTCATGGAATGAATCTTCTTAACAAGCTGTACCGGTTCTGCCTTAGCTGCTTTTGCGGCTTCTTTTAAAGTTTCTTCAAGCTGTGCGTAATACTTTAATACACCGTTGCCTGTGAGTGCTTCGATTCTTCTTGTACCTGCAGCAACACCGGATTCTGAAATAATCTTAAACAGTCCGATGTTTGATGTATTGGCTACGTGTGTACCACCGCAGAACTCTTTTGAAAATTCACCGATGCAGACAACACGTACCGTTTCACCGTACTTTTCACCAAACAGTGCTGTTGCGCCTGTCTTTTTGGCTTCATCAATCGTCATGACCTGTGTCACAACAGGAATGGCTTCTGCAATCTTTTCATTGACAATCTTTTCAACCTTTTCAAGTTCCTCGGCTGTCATGCTCTGGAAATGTGCAAAGTCAAATCTTAATCTGTCAGGGTCTACATAAGAACCGGACTGCTGTACGTGGCTTCCGAGTACTTCCTTTAATGCTCCCTGAAGCAGATGTGTTGCACTGTGATTCTTGCATGAATCGGCTCTCTTTGCGGCATTTACAGAAAGTGTTACTTTATCGCCTTTCTTTAACATGCCCTTTGTCATCACACCGACATGTCCAATCTTGCCGCCCTTTAACTTAATGGTTGTTTCTACGGTAAATTCACCTTCCGGTCCTGTAATCACACCGCAGTCACCTTCCTGACCACCCATGGTTGCATAAAACACGGATTCATCAACGATAACGGTTCCCTTATCGCCTTCTGAAAGTGCTTCTGTAATCTCTGATTCCGTTGTCAGTACGGTAATCTCTGATTCATTCACCAGCTTATCATAACCTGTAAACTTACTTGTAACTGCCGGGTCGATTTCATCATAAACCGTTGCATCCGCACCCATGTAATTTGTGGTCTTTCTTGCCTTACGTGCCTTTTCACGCTGTTCATTCATTGCTGCCGTAAAGCCTTCTTCATCAATGGTAATATTCTTTTCTTCAAGAATTTCCTTTGTTAAATCCATTGGGAAACCGTATGTGTCATACAGCTTAAATGCATCTGCGCCGCCAAGTACCTTTTTACCATTCTTTTCAAGCTCCTGTTCCATATCGGCAAGAATACTTAAGCCTTGGTCAATGGTCTTATTAAACTTATCTTCTTCTTCTGCGATAACTTTAATAATGAAATCCCTCTTTTCATCCAATTCAGGATATCCGTCCTTAGAACCTTCAATAACCGTTTCACAAAGCTTCGATAAGAACTTGCCTTCAATGCCAAGGAGTCTTCCGTGTCTTGCGGCACGTCTTAACAGTCTTCTAAGCACATAACCTCTGCCTTCGTTAGACGGCATAATTCCGTCGCTTACCATAAATGTAACGGAACGGATATGGTCTGTGATAACACGAATCGATACGTCCTGCTTTTCATCTTCGCGATACTTCACACCGGCCATTTCACAGACCTTGTTGCGCAGTGCCTGTAAAGTGTCCACATCGAAAATAGAATCAACATCCTGAACAACAACCGCAAGTCTTTCAAGACCCATACCGGTATCGATATTTTTCTGTTCCAGTTCTGAATAATTGCCCTTGCCGTCATTGTTAAACTGTGAAAATACGTTATTCCATACTTCCATGTAACGGTCGCAGTCACAGCCTACCGTACAGCCCGGCTTGCCGCAGCCGTACTTTTCTCCGCGGTCATAATAAATTTCCGAACATGGTCCGCAAGGTCCTGCGCCGTGTTCCCAGAAATTGTCTTCCTTGCCAAAACGGAAAATACGTTCCGGTGCAATACCGATTTCTTTATTCCAGATATCAAAGGCTTCATCGTCATCTAAATAAATAGACGGATACAGTCTATCCTTATCCAGTCCCACAACTTCTGTTAAAAATTCCCATGACCAGTGAATTGCCTCTCTCTTAAAATAATCACCAAAAGAAAAGTTACCGAGCATTTCAAAGAATGTACCATGTCTTGCTGTCTTTCCTACGTTTTCGATATCTCCGGTTCTGATACACTTCTGACAGGTTGTCACCCTTCTTCTCGGTGGAATCTCCTGTCCTGTGAAATATGGCTTTAACGGCGCCATACCGGAATTAATAATCAATAAACTGTTGTCATTGTGTGGAACAAGTGAAAAGCTTTTCATCTTTAAATGACCCTTGCTCTCGAAAAAGTCAAGAAACATTCTTCTTAACTCGTTAACACCTCTGTACTGCACTTCTTTATCCTCCTAGATTTCCTTGTTTTTTGCCTCTTTTTTTGCGTCTGAACGTGTACGGAGCTTTCCTCCGATAACTACACCGCCTGCCAGCAATAACAGCATAATAATAAACTTCACTGCTTCGTAAATAACTTCACCTGCTAATCCTGTCATACCTGTACCTCCCTATCCATCTTTACATTCTATTTTTCCATCCGATTTCACACGCATCATAACCACCGCATGAAGTGCAGCTGGAATACCT
>ENA-UESK01000597-UESK01000597.1-human-gut-metagenome-genome-assembly--contig:-NODE-597-length-16614-cov-3.359436_pt1 | contig 16614 bp, 9 predicted proteins | sample MGYA00243006_ERZ508007 | MGnify/ENA primary metagenome ERZ508007 (study PRJEB26167, sample SAMN06115452) | human gut metagenome | host: Homo sapiens | place: China:Jiangsu | collected 2015-08-21... | reverse complement strand
ACGCACAGCAGGCAATGGGCAACATCGTATACGTCGACATGCCTGAGGTGGAAGACGAAGTGACCGCCGACGAGGATTTCGGCGCAGTGGAAAGCGTGAAGGCCGCCAGCGACCTCATCTCTCCTGTAAGCGGTGTGGTTGTGGAAGTGAACGAGGCTCTTGCCGACGCTCCTGAGCTGCTCAACAAGGACGCTTACGAAAACTGGATCATAAAGGTGAAAATGGACGATCCTGAGGAGCTGAAAAACCTTATGGACGCTGCCGCTTACGAGAAATTCTGCGAGAACGAGGAACACTAAGACTTGTGGCTATGGGATTTTCTTATTTTCCGCATACTGCTGCCGACATAGGCGAGATGCTGAAGCGCATCGGCGTTGACGGGCTCGACGACCTGTATGCCGACGTGCCGCGCAGCGTCATCTTCGATGGCGACTACGACCTTCCCGACGCTATGTCGGAAATGGATGTGCGCCGTCGTTTTGAGGAGCTCGACAGGAAAAACCGACATCTGACAATAATGGCTGGCGGCGGTGCCTACGACCACTATGCTCCGGCTGTCGTGCCAGCGCTGACGAGCCGTTCGGAGTACCTGACAGCATACACGCCCTATCAGGCGGAGATTTCGCAAGGCACCTTGCGCTACATCTTTGAATTTCAGAGCATGATTGCTACACTGACGGGTATGGACTGTGCCAACGCGTCGATGTATGACGGCGCCACAGCCGCCGCAGAGGCGATGATGATGGCTATGGCTGCAACGCGCAAGAAGACGCGTGTGCTGCTGTCGTCAACGTTGCTGCCTCAGGTGCGCGAGGTGGTTCACACCTATGCCAAATACCACGGCGTCGAACTTTCTGAAATCGCTTCTGCCGACGGTCAGACCGACATCGACGACGCCCGCCGCCTACTGGAGGCCGGCGACGTGGCTGGCGTGCTGGTGCCGAGCGTAAACCGTTTCGGCATCGTGGAGGACCTATCGGGATTTGCCGAGGCAGCACATGCCCAGAAGGCGCTGCTGATGGTCTATGCCGACCCTTCGGCGCTTGCCGTGGTGCGCACTCCGGGCGAATGGGGTGCCGACGTGGCTTGCGGCGACGCCCAGACATTGGGCATTCCGTTGGGATTCGGCGGCCCTTATGTGGGTTTTCTGGCATGCAGCAAGGAGCACGTGCGCAAACTGCCGGGACGCATCGTCGGAGCGACGACCGATGTCGACGGTAAACGCGCCTTCGTGCTTACGCTTCAAGCGCGCGAACAGCACATCCGCCGCGAAAAGGCCAACAGCAACATCTGCTCCAACCAGTCGCTGATGGCTCTCTACGTGACAATATATCTGTCGCTGATGGGCAAAAAAGGACTGCGGCAGGTGTGCGACCTTTCCTATGGAGCGGCACACTATCTGCACGACAGGCTGATTGAAACCGGACTTTTCTCGGAGGCTTTCAACCGCCCGTTCCTGAAAGAATTCGCGCTGCACACCGACATCCCTGCCGACCGCCTGCAACAGGCTCTGCTCGACGGCGGATTTTTCGGAGCGCTGCCCACAGAGGAGGGGCTCGTAACCTTCTGCGCCACAGAGCGCCGCACGCGTGAGGAGATTGACCGCATGATTGACCTTATTAAGCAGATTCAACTATGAAATACTACGACAAACTGATATTCGAGTTGTCGCAACCGGGACGTTGCGGCTTCTCGCTGCCGGAAAACGCATGGGGCACCGACACGGAGGCTCTGCCGGCGACGCTGCGACGCGACGCTGAGGCTGAACTGCCGGAGGTGAGCGAACTCGACGTGGTGCGCCACTACACCAACCTGTCGAATATGAATTTCGGTGTCGACACGGGCTTCTACCCTCTGGGCAGCTGCACGATGAAATACAACCCGAAAATCAACGAGGAAATTGCGGCTATGCCGGGATTCCGCGACGTGCATCCGCTACAGCCCGACTGCACGGTGCAGGGCGCGCTCGAACTGTACGACAGCCTCGACCGCGCGCTTGCCGCCATCACTGGCATGGCGCACTTCACGCTCAACCCGTTTGCGGGCGCCCACGGCGAGCTGACGGGTCTGATGGTGATGCGCCGCTACCACGAGCTGCGTGACGACACCAACCGCACAAAGGTGATTGTGCCCGACAGCGCCCACGGCACCAACCCTGCCAGCGCGGCTGTGTGCGGACTTAAAGTGGTGGAGGTGAAGTCGCTCGACGACGGCACTATCGACATCGACGCGCTGCGTCCGCTGCTCGACGACACCGTGGCTGGCATCATGATGACCAACCCCAACACTCTCGGCTTGTTTGAGACCCGCATTCCGGAGATTGCGGAGATGGTGCACGCCTGCGGCGGACTGCTCTACTACGACGGCGCAAACTTCAACCCGCTGCTTGGCAAGGTGCGTCCGGGCGACATGGGATTCGACATCATGCACCTTAACCTGCACAAGACGTTCTCCACGCCTCACGGAGGCGGAGGCCCAGGCTCTGGTCCTGTGGGCGTTGCCGCGCATCTGGCTGAGTGCCTGCCCGACTTGAAGGTGAGCCGCGGCGACGACGGCTTGCTCCACACTGTGCGCACGCCGGAGGCTGCCGGACGCATATCGGGATTTATGGGCAACTTCGGTGTGCTGATGCGCGCATACGCCTACATCCTGATGCTCGGCAAGCAGAACATCCGCATGGCTGGTCCGTTGGCCACACTCAACGCCAACTACATCAAAGAGTCGCTCAAGGATTGCTACAAACTGCCTATCCCGTCGGTCTGCAAGCACGAATTTGTGTTTGACGGATTGGCCGACAAGTCGACGGGCATAACCACGCTCGACATTGCCAAGCGTCTGCTTGACTATGGCTTCCACGCTCCGACAATCTATTTCCCGCTGCTCTTCCACCAGGCAATAATGATCGAGCCTACCGAGACGGAGTCGAAGGAAACGATCGACGAGTTTATCGACGTGATGCGCCGCATCGCGAAGGAGGCTGTCGAAAAGCCGGAAGCTCTGCGCGAGACTCCGCTGACCACTCCTGTACGCCGTCTTGACGAGACTACCGCTGCCAAGCATCCGATACTGACATTCAAAGAGTTGCAACAATGCTGACAACCGATCTGATTATAATCGGCGCGGGTCCGGGCGGTTATGAGACCGCCCTGCTCGCCGCGCGCCGCGGACTGAGCGTGGCGCTGATTGAGCGTGGCGAGGTGGGTGGCACATGCCTTAACGAGGGATGCATTCCAACGAAGGCTCTCTGCCGCACCGCCGCTATGGTGAGCGATTTTGCGGAGGCTGAGGCTTTCGGAATCAAGGATGTCGCCTTCACGCTCGATTTTCCCGCCGTGATGGAGCGCAAACGCGCGGTGGTCAAGCAGTTGCGCGACGGAGTGGAATCGCTCATTTCCAACCCCAACATCCATCTGCTCCGCGGAGAGGCGCGTTTTGTCGACGCGCTGACGGTGGAGGCTGCCGGCGAACGCGTCACGGCGAAAGACGTGATCATCGCCACAGGTTCGTCGTCGGCGATGCTGCCAATCGACGGCAATACGCTTGAGGGCGTGCTGACGTCGCGCGAGCTGCTCGACATCGACAGCGTGCCGCAAAGGCTATGCATAGTGGGTGCGGGCGTAATCGGACTGGAATTTGCTTCGGTGTTCAGCGCATTCGGCAGCGAAGTAACGGTGCTTGAATATGCCAAAGAGGTGCTGCCGCATTTCGACAGCGACCTTGCAAAGCGACTGCGCCAGAGTCTGGGCAAGCGAGGCATAAAGATTGAGACGCAGGCTGCCGTGAAATCAATCGCCAAAGAGGGCGACGGGCTGGTGGTGGCTTACGAACGCAAGGGTAAGGAACAGTCGGTGACTGCCGACAAGGTGCTGATGGCTGTGGGTAGACGCGCCAACGTGGGCACGCTCAACCTCGCCGACATCGGCGTGGAGTTCTCGCCACGCGGCATCGCCGTCGACGGCAATATGCAGACCAACGTGCCTCACGTCTATGCCGTGGGCGACGTGAACGGACTGATGATGCTTGCGCATGCGGCTACGTTCCAGGGCATCCGCGCGCTCGACGCTATTATGGGTGTCGACGACAACCTGAGGCTCGACGTGATTCCGGCGGCGGTGTTCACTATGCCTGAAGTGGGCATGGTGGGACTAACGGAGGACGACTGCAAGGCGCAGGGCATCGAATATGTGGCTAAAAAGGCGTTTTTCCGCGCCAACGGCAAGGCGGTGTGCCTCGGCGAGACCGACGGCTACTGCAAACTGATTGCCGCCGCCGACGGACGCCTATTGGGATGCCACATCTATGGTCCGCATGCCGCCGACCTTGTACAGGAGGCTTGCGCGTTGATTACTCGCGGCGACTCGATTGCCGACCTGCAAGGCATCGTGCACTCGCACCCTACACTGAGCGAGATTGTGCAATCGGCTGCACACTGCTGACTTTTAACGCATACTGAAAACTGTATCATCCAAGCTGATGGATGATACAGTTTTCTTTTTGTCCCGATGGCGCACGATGTGCCGGTGTGTGCTGTCACTATACAAAAAAAGCGCCCCTTGCGGGAGCGCTTTTTACTATATGCTATCTCTAAGGATTAGAGGATAACTTTCTTAACAACTGGAGCACCAGCTACGACAGCCTTAACGATGTAAGCGCCTGTTGCAGGAGCGGCAACCTCAGATGCGTTGCGAGCCTCAGCTACTTTCTGACCAGCTACGTTGAACACTTCGATAGTCTCAGCTACTTCGCTTACAGCGATAACGTCACCGTTAACTGTGATGTTTGCAGCTGCAACTACGTTGCTTTCTACGCTGTCTTCACCCTTCTTTGTAATCTTATAAACGCCCATACCTTTGAAAGTCAAGACAAGTGCAGAACCATCTTTCTGTGGCAAGCAGAAGAGAGAGTGGTAGCGAGTACCACCGTCTGAAGTCTGACCAAGACCGTCAGCAGGAACTGTCCACAATGGCTTCATTGACTCGAACGACATGTTTTCATCAACAGTTGTGATGATAGCCTGGCATTTGTGAGGGTCGTCATACTGACCTTCAGAATAAATCATCAAGTTAGTTTCGCCAACAGAGCCTTCTGCGATACCGTTAGTTCCAAGAGCAGGCTCAGGAACTGTACCTGTTGTAACACCTGTTTCTTTGTTAGTTTTCTTCAAGTCAGCATTGCCGATATTGTCAATCATAGCACCGTCAGAGCCATAGAGAGCTGGGGCAGAAGTAAAGCCGTCAATGTAGAACATTGACATTTCACCTGACTTAGAACCGTCGCGAACCATCTTCACAACAGAAGCAGCGCCGAAGCCTGTGATATTATTAGGATAAGTGTCGCCAGCTTTGATTGCTTGGAAAGTAGCCTGGTCTGTCCAACCGCCCATCCATTCGTCAGATCCTTTCTCGCGTACCCATTTGAATACGTTCAAGTTGTCAGCAGCACAAGAAACAGCCATAAGTGTTGCTTTCGCCTCAACACCTGTAATGTCACCGATAACGTCGCAGTAGTCAACGCGGCCAAGACCACCGTCAAACAACAAGTCGCCAACCGAAGTGATAACACCTGTAGTCAAGTCAACTGTGTAAACCTCGTATTGTCCGTCACCCTTTGAGTTAGGGTTGAATGTTGCAACATAGAAATGTCCGTACTCATCAAAACCAACTTGGTTGACAGCCAACTTGCCACTGAATGCCTCACCGCCCTTAGTCAATGCCAAAGAACCGAGGTAAGCACCTGTCTTAAGGTCAAATTTCTCGATTGTTGCAGTTTCACCGCTCACGCCTACATAAACAGTAGTTCCATCTGTAGTTGCAGTACGTGCGTCTTTATTAGCAATAGGGTTGCCCATGTAAGCTTCTTCTGCGTGGAAGCGGTCAAAAACCCAAAGGTTTTCGCAATTGATGCCATCAACAGACTCATAAGTCTGGCCATCAGTTACAGCAAATGCAGAAGCACCTGCGAGCATCAACATTGATGCAGAGAGTAAAAGTTTCTTCATAATTAAATAGTTTTTGTTAGTAAAATTCCTTTCTATTTAGGTTTGTTTTTGAAGCCGGTTGCACGGCTTTCAAATCACACCGCTAAAGTAGTGCTAACTTTCCGATGGTGCAAATATTTCAAGCAAAATAATTGTATCAATTCCTTAAATTTTGTTTACAACAATTCTGACCGCGCGAGCGGCGACGATGCTGTCCTGTAATAGCGCATCTCCGAAGCGCAGCGGCATGGACATCCGCCAGACCCCACGCACTCTCCGCTACGCTCCGCGTGAGTGGGGTTACTATAAATAGCGCGTCTCCAACGCGCCTCCGGCTCTTCCCATCCGCACTTCAAAGATGCGCTACTACACTACCATCACTGCCCCAGCCGACAGCGCTTCGGAGATGCGCTATTCTTTAGAAACCCCATTCGTACGAAGCGCAGCGGAGGACGCATGGGGCTACAGCCGACCCACACCCTCAGCGCTTCGGAGATGCGCTACTACAAGGAATGAGTCAGTCGTTAAAAAGATATTCCGACTTATATTCTATTGCATTTTCAGCAAGCAAACGCTGCAGCTCGTTATAGAGGCTTTCTCCAAGATGATGTTGCTGCTGATTACGAATATAATTGCATATCACATCCCTGTCTCGGAACGAATAAGTCAGCGCACAGTACTCTTTTGCCCATCCTTTGAAAAGCGGAAAATCCTCATAGTTGTCACTAAGAAACTTGCTGGACTCCACCTTAACCACCCTCACAAATTCAGAGACAGATATTGACGACGGCAACTCAACGAGCATATGTATATGGTCTGGCATACCACCTATACGGTACAGCTTACTATTCTTATTGCGCACAATACCCCAAATATAATTGTATAACATGTTGGCTTTTGCAAAAGGTATTGATCTGTCACTCGCTTTCGTGCGGAATATGATATGGTATAACAAATTGGTGTAACTCATGATTTTTTTATTTGTAAAGTTATGCCAAACCTTTGATATACGCAAATTTCCTCCCGTAGTAGCGCATCTCCGAAGCGCATCGGCATGGACATCCGCCACACCCCACGCACTCTCCGCTACGCTACGCGTGAGTGGGGTTACTATAAATAGCGCGTCTCCAACGCGCCTCCAGCTCTTCCCATCCGCGCCGTCGCAGATGCGCTACTACACCGGCGATATCTTCTCTCAACCGCGACCGCAGACTTGACCGCCCTGCGGACCGACACCTACTGCTCTGAGCGACGCGCCGTCGCAGAGAGAGCCAAGTATATATAGGAGGAGCCGCGCCTATTCCGGCACGGCTCCTCTCTCTTATTGCAAGTGATTGCTATTTTCTAACGAACTTGACTGTCTTGACCGCACCGTCGGCAACGATGCTGACAAGATATGTCCCGCCAGCGAGAACCGACAAGTCGGCATTGCCCTGTGCGTCGGTTTCCGCATTGAGCACCTGCTTGCCGTCGAGGGCGAACACAGCCACCGGCATACCTGCAACACCTGCAGAAAGCACATTGTCGACAATCGTGATGCCATCGGCAGCAACGCTGTCCACACCGCCCATCGGAGTGGCATTGTAGGTGAATGAGAGAACCGGAGTCCAGTCGGACGTTGTCAGCTTACCGTCGACGTAGTAGTTGAACTGCGCGCGCAGGAAGTATGACTTGCCGTCCTCCAGCATCTTTGACACCAGCTTGACGTCGCTGAGCACCGGAGTGCAGAACGTGCCCACAGGATATGTTCCGTTGTAGGACGTGCGCGCCGGGAATGTCTCCTTCTCGCTGATTGCGAAGTGGGTCGACGCCACGCCCTCCACCGGCTGTACGGCGACAATCTGGTCGGCATGGAGTGTGGTGCCGCTGGCAGCCGGAGTGACAAACGTAGGAGTAGGTATGCTTGCCGCCTTTGTTGTAAATTCAAAGACATCGGTGGTTTCCGTTCCACCGTTCACCGCAGCGACAACCTTGGCATAATATTTCACACCGGCTGAAAGCACATACTGCGGAACGACAAACGAAGTAGCCGTTGTTGTCTCATCAATCACAACGCTCTGGAAATTCTCATGACTGCTCACGAGCAGCTGATACGACGTGTCCTTGCCGAGATCCGACCACGAGATTGTAGGGGTCAGCTCAACGTTCCCGCTGCCGTCGGCAGGCGAAATCAGGCGGAAGATGTCGACCATGAACGACTCCACTTTGCCGGCTTCCGTGTCGGTAGCGTTATTGCCGCGGGCAGTGACAGTCCAGTAGTATGTCACGTCGGGCTCAAAGTTGCACATGCCAGCCGACGACGCAGCATTGCCGTTTGCCTCGAAGCGAGCCACTACATTTTTCATAGCGGCATCGGTGGCAATTGCGATTTCGCTCACTTCGGCAGAACCGTTCCACTTGAACTGGAATCCCTTCGAAGCCAATTCGCCATTGACAGGATATGTCATCACCGGCTTCTCAGAAGCCGTGACCGCAGCGCCTTCAAACACCGCGCTGTACTCGTTGCCGTAGCGGTCGAGCACGGCAACGGCATAGCGGTAGTTGCCGAGGTTGGCGTCGGAGATGCCGAAACCTTCATATTTCGGAAGCTCAGCAGGAATCTCAAACGATTTGCTGTAGGAATTGCCGATCAGATATTGCGCATCCTTATAGAAATGCTTGCTGTCGACGTTCGACGGCACGGCATAGACGGTGAAACGCACGTTGTCCGGACCGTTCCAAGTCAGAGTGCGGCCGCTGCGGGCAACATTGCTTACTGAACCAGGATACGCCACCTTTTCCCATGTCGTGGCAGGAGTGAGCGCCTTGGTGTCGAACACCGTGTTGCGCAGATAGCGGAACAGCGACAACCATTTGCCGTCGACGCGCTCGCGGCGCGCAGAGAGCGATTTCCACGGGAAATAGACCATTCCCGGGCACTCGCCCACCACGTTGGTGTGGGTCATCGTAATCTGGTCATAGAACTCCGACAACGGGCAGCTGCTGCCCTGCGTGTTGCTCAAGTCCTGGCTGATGAAGCACTGACGGTTGAATTTGGCAGCCGCCTTATACCACCACGGGGTGATTTTTGCATAGTCGGCAGCCGAATAACCGATTCGCCAGTACACCTGCGGCGAGATAAAGTCGATAGTGCCTTCTGAAAGCCACGCCAACGGGTCGGAGCAGATGCCATCATACTGCCAGTCGTTGCCAGGGCATGGCTCGAGGCCATAATCGTCGGCATGCTTTCCAGCCACACCTGCAGGACCGATGCCGAAGCGCACCCAAGGCTTTGCCGCCTTGATTGCCGCATAGAGCTGGCGCACCATGTCGTTGACATTCTCACGACGCCAGTCCAATTGCGACATTGTGCCGCCAGCGGCAGTGTATTTAGCATAGTCGGCAGCGTCATAGCTTGCCGGAAGACCGTTCTGATAGAAATAGTCGTCAAACACCACGCCGTCGACGTCATATTTGCTGATCAGGTCGATTGTCACATCGATGATTCTCTGCTTCACCTCCGGGAGAGCCGGATTGAGGATGGTCCATGTTCTCCCGTTATTCTCCCACTTTATCAACCAGTCAGGATGGCTGTTCTCATAGTTTTTGTCGCCGCCGGCATTACCCCAGCCCGTGCTGTAGGTAGAGTTGATGTAGCGGTAAGGGTTCATCCATGCATACACCTCGATACCACGTTTGTGGGCATTCTCAACAAGATATGCCATCGGGTCGAACGCCGGAGCCACACCGCGTGTGCTGGAAACGTAGCTTGACCACGGCTCATATTTTGAGTCGTACATAGCGTCGCACATTGTGCGCGCATGGTAATAAATCGTAGTGAAATTGTTGCGCTGCAGCGAGTCGAGGTTGTTTTGACAAATTGTTTTAAGAACCTCCGCATTGTTGACAGTTATCGGACTCGAAGGCCAGTCGGCAACATACGCCGACATCCACGTGGCTCTCTGCTCACGCTTCACTGCCTGCGCCTGGAACGCCGCCGACAACAACACCGCCGAAGCGGCTGCAGTCATTAAGATTTTCTTTATCATATTCGTTGTTTTGTATCTCCTTTTTAAAGCAATAGCCGTCCCCCTATTGCTTGACAACAAAAAGGAACGGCTATTGATGTTTTCTATACAGTCAGGAAACCGTTAGAACAGTTTCGTCTTGTTAGGATTGATTACGATGCCCAGAATCTTGTCGGCAACGACAGGCACACTGACAATCTTGCCTGCGGCATAGTCGTAGTATTTCAAGCCAGTTGCAAAAGCCGAATTGTCGGCGGCAGCCTTGTTGAAGCCGAAGTAGACGTTACCAGTTTCCTTGTCGAGAGCCATCTGCGTGCAGTATACACCCTCATCGGCTGTAGAGTTCATCGCATCAGCCATCATGAGGAAGTCGTGGCCTTTCAAGAAGCCTTTCTTGTCGACAGTCTCGTTGTCGGCAGGCAATGGATAAACATAGAATCCGTCGCTGTCGCCCCAACGCCAAACGTAGAGAGACTTGCGCGCCTCGTCGATAGTGAATGCTTTAAACTTCACGTCCTTAAGGATTATACCATACGGAGCTTTGGCAGTCTTGTAGTCGCTGACAATGTCAGTGGACTTGAAACGATAGATACCATTACCGTTGTAGCACTTACCCCACCAGTACATACCCTTTGAGTCCTTCTCGATAGTTGTGCTGATAGCACCGTAAGCAAGACCGCGAGAGTAGTAACCGAGCTGGTCGTTCTTCACCAAGTATGTGCTGCTCTCCTTACCGCCACGGGTGTTGAGCGCAGTTTTGCGCAAACCGGTGTTACGGTCAGAGTAGATCAAGTCATTTCCATCGACAGTTCCGAAGAACGGGTCGTTGAATGCAGTCTGACCAACGTTTGTAACAAACAGGTTTGTAGACTTGCCGTCGACAGTCATCACATTGATTTTACCGTCGCCGAGCACGCCGTCGGCATCGTTCACGTAAGTGTACTGCTTGCCGGCATCGAGGATATAAATCCATCCCTGTCCATCGGCATCCTTATAGTACACCAAGTTGAACGGCATGTTGCCGCTGTTTACACCCATATCGAAAGGAAGGTTCTTTGTGCCTTCAGGAAGCTCGCTCTCAGGGATAATCTTCATCGCTTTGATGTTGCCGCCCACTGTAGCGAAATAGAGAGTCTGATACTCCTTGTCGGCACCAACTTGAACGTTTACATAGCTTTCCTCAAGCTGGCGGTTCTCACCGTCGATGTCGAAAGTGGTCTTCAGCGTGATGCGCTGCGAACCGATGTTCTTGAAGTGCACCTTGCCAGGATAGTCCACCTTGCCATTCTCATCGGCATAGCCGGTGAAAGTTGTCAACGGGTTGCCCTCAGCGTCGAGAGCGCCTTCCGGGAATGTCCATTCATATTTCACCTTCTTGTTTTCAGGGTTAGGCAGGAAGATGTTGAACTCCACGTCAACGTCGTTGATTGACAAAACCTCAGCCGACTGGCTTTTGATTGACAGCACCGGAGCGATGTCGTAGATCATGATAGGATATGTGCGCGAGCCGACGCCGTCGATAGTCAGTTTCACCTGATATGTACCGGCTTTCTCGAACTTATGCACAGGATTCTTCTCTGTTGATGTTGTTCCGTCGCCGAAGTCCCAAGAAGGATTGCCCTGCTTGTAGGAAGTGTTGGTGCACTGGATGTGTGAAACCACATAGTAGTCCTGACCATATTGAACCTGACCGTCGGCACTTGGAGCCACAGCGTATGTGAAGTCCACATCCTTCGACGGGAAATCCTTGTAGTCAGGATCCGGGTCGACGCACGACGACACCATCATCACCAACGCTGCGATAAAGCTGATATTCAATAATATTCTTTTCATTTGTCTTTTTCAGTTTTAATTAGTTAAGCTCAATTTGCTTGATGCCCGACTCACCGGTTGTGTAACCGCAGTGACCTTCGGTGTCAAACACCTTAACTACAAGGTTCAACCTGTATTTGCGTGAGAAGTCAACCATGTAAGCCTTTTCGGAAGTGTTGTAGATCCAGTCGGTGAAAGGAATCAACGAAATCAAATCCTTGAACACCGGCATATACTCGTCGCGCACAGCAGTGACAACGCCACCGGTGTTGTCGTCGTAGCGGCAGAACACCCAAGGCGAAGACTTGTAGACGTCGTAGTAGATCTTTGAAGGGTCGGTTGCGTTGGCAGTCGGCACTTCGTGATATACAGTCTTTCCGTCGACATTATCAGTGTAGTATTTGCCTACAACAACCGTAGCGTCGGTAAACCAAACGTCGCTCTTCTCTGTGCCTTCGGCAGGAACAAGAGTTTTGAGGGCAGTCTGGTCGAGAGCCGGATATTTAGCAATCACACCCTGCACCTGCTCTGCAGTGAAATCGTAGTTGATATACACACCGCGGAGGTCGGAATAGTAAGTGTTGTCCTTAGTCAGGTAGTCAATCACCTTGTCGGTGAAAGTCTGCTGGAAATCGGCAGGATAGTAAGAATCAAACTTCTTCTGATCCCACTTTTTAGGAGTAGCCCATGCCACAGATTTCAAAGTCTGCGAAGTAGGGATTTTAGTGTCAAGCTGCCATTCGTGACCGTTCCATGTTGCCATAGAGTGAGGGAACGAAGCCGTCATTGACGTGCGGACAGTGTCGCTGACGTTTACAGTCTGAGTGTACTTCAAAGAAGAAGTCAAGCCTACAGTAGCGGCAGCCGTCTCGTTGAGCACCACGGTCTCCCAAACCTCAGAGTGGTCAGGAGTGTGATCCTTGTCGGTGTAGTATTTACCGGAAATCTCGATGCTGTCGCCGGCCGCAGCCATGGTGCTGCCCACCGACCAGGAGACAGTAGGCACAGGCTGGCCTGCATCCATGATGTCGCTGAACGGGTCGTTGGTCTCGCACGATGTCATTGCGATCAACGCGAGAGCAGTGGCGCCTAATTTATATTTCAAATTCATAACTTAAATTCTGTTTAGTGTTAAACAATTATTTGCCGGTCAAAGAAGAACGTACACCAGCCTCCTCTGCCCAAATCATCGGTTTGCGAAGCCACTCGAAGTTCTTGTAAGCGCCGAGACGCTCAAGTTCGTTCTTGTTGTACTTCTCCTCAGTCTCTGGGTCGTAGTTGATGCGCTGAATCCAAGTGTTCTCCTTCTGCGCGTCGGTCAAACCGTCAATCCAGTATGGAGCGTAGAGGTTGTAAGGACGGCGGAGTTTCGGATAAACGATTTCCTGGTTTGCGCCAATACCGTGGTTGTTACGGTTGTTGCTGTAGTGGTAGCGACGCATGTCGGTCCACTGCTCAGGCTGCATGTACATAGCCACATACTTCATTTCCATCAAGTCGCCCAAAGAGAACTCAGACGGGTTGAAGAACCAGTGATGGTTACCCTTTGTCGCAGGGTCGGTCACGCCTTTTACACGCTGGGGGTTGGTTTTTCCATTCTCATCCTTCTCAGGCATTGTAGCATCATCAAGGAATGCATCGACGATAGCGTCCCAGTAATATTTAGACTTTGTGAAATCGCCATCTTTGTCGCGGGCATCAAGTTTCACATAACCGGAAGCAGTCATGTTGCCAGGATACATCACTTCAGGATGCGCTTTCTGGAAAGCGGCGAGGTGACGCTCGATGTTTGCACGGGTAGCCTCTTTTGCAAGCTCGCAAGCCTTTGTCTTGTCGCCCTTCCAATAGTAAGCCTCAGCCTTGATGAAGTAAAGCTCCTCCATTGTGAACAAAGGCACGTAGGCATCGGGAGAGCCTGCATAAGCACCAGTGTAGAGATTAGGATAAGCGTTCTTTGTAAACTTCGAGTTAGGCACACCGATGTTGTTTTCCAACCAGCGGAGTTTGATAGTCGATTCGCCATTGGTTGCCGATGTAGGGCCTGTACGCGGAGTGAAAAGCAAAGCGGCACGAGGGTCGTCGGCATAGCCGCGGCGTGCAACAAATTTACCGGCATTTGTGGCATCACTCTGATTGAACACCCCCATAATGTCGGCGAGCATAAACTTTGAAGGCACAGCGTCAGTCAAGTCATTTGGGCGCGATTCTTTCCAATCGCCAACGTATGGATTCGGCTCGCTCCACGGGCAGTTCTGCGTTTTCGTGCCGCCGTCGAAATTGTAGCGAGGCTCGCTGCCGAAGAATGTGCCGTACATCGGGTCGGCTTGCCAAATCTGGATAGCCTTGTCGGCTGCGGCGATGATAGCGTCGCAGGTAGCGGCTGAAGTGCTAACGTTAGGAATGTTGCGGAGCAACAAACGAGCCTTTATTGCATAAACCAGACCTTTCCACTTGTTGAGATCGCCGGCGTATACACGGTCATGTTTCTTTGTGATGTTCTGGTTGCCCGGAGCCTGAGTGTATTCAGGATTCTCGAAATCGGCAGCCAACTGGTCGCACTCGTTGAGCATCCAAGCATAGATGCTTTCCTGAGTGTCGTAAGTAGGCGAGTTCGACTTGTAGGCGTTGCTCAAAGGCATATCGCCGAAAGCGTCGGTTGTAAGCTGAGTCGACATCAAGCGGACTGCGCGTGCAATCAACTTGTAGTTTGGCGAACCCACATTGTCAGCGTTCGTCATCAGCTCGTTCACGTTGCGACCGATGTCATAGTAGTGGCGACGCCACTGCGGGTGACGGTTCATAGTCAAGAATTCCCATCCGTTCTTGTAACCATAAGAGCCAGTTGACGCTTTTCCTGTAGTTGTGAGGCACTGCGACAAATAAATGTAGTATTCGGCGTGGTCGTAGTTGATCTGTGCCGCATAGTAGACTATTGTCGGAAGTCCTGTCTCGGCGGTGATACCCTTCGATTTGTCAGGACTTACGTTATCATCGAGCATGTCGGCGCAGCTGGTGCCAAGGGCGCCAACGAGCAGCGACAATGCCATTATCTTGAATTTATTCATACTGTTCCTCGTTTTTTTTAGAATGTAGCACTAAGTGAGAAGTTGAACGAGCGTGCAGTCGGCACACTGTAATTGTCAATACCGGCACCACCTGTACCACCACCTATACCGGCAAGGATCTGAGGATCAGTTCCGGTGTATTTGGTGAGCAGGAAGAGGTTACGTCCAGTTGCAGAAACCTTCAGACCCTTAACCGGGCATTTCTTCGAAAGGAAACGGCTGAGGTCGTAACCCACAGTCACGTAGCTCAAACGGATGTAAGAGCCGTCCTCGATGAAGTTTGAAGACACTGCATTATAGTAGCTGTTGACGAAGTTGCTGTCGAAGAGCACCGGAGTGGTGTTTGGAGCATAAGTTCCGTCGGCTTGCTTAACCACACCTTTCACGAGCACTTCGCGGCTGCGGTATTTTGTCATCAAAGCCTCCATACCGTTGCTGTTCAAGCCACGACGTGTAACGTTTACAACGTCGCCTCCACAACGGCCGTCGAACAAGAAACCAACAGTCAAGTCTTTCCAACGGAAATTGGAACCGAGACCGAGCAGGAAGTCAGGCTCACGGTTACCGATCAAGTTACCCTTTGCCGGACTGATGAGCGGATAGCCAGACTCGTCGCAGATAATCTGACCGTCGGCAGTACGCTGATAGTCCTTACCCGAAATTGCAGTCGTTGACTCGTGTAGATAAGCTGTAGGGAAGATGTCACCATACTGAGTTCCCTGGATTTCAGACATACCTTCAGGAAGCGAAACCACCTTACCACGGTTGAACGAGAAGTTGGCGTTCACAGTCCAGTTGAAGTCCTTATTGCGGATGATGTCCTGACCGAATGTAAGCTCAAGACCCTTGTTCTCGATAGAGCCCTCGTTACGAGTTTGGAGGATAGTACCTGACGTCGGCGACACACGCACCTGTACAATCTGGTTGTCGACAGTGGTAGAGTACCAAGCCACATCCAAGCGAGTGCGAGAGTCGAAGAAACGCAAGTCGGCACCAACTTCCGAAGATCCTGTCATCTCAGGCTCAAGAGTAGTGGCAACAGCATTTGTTGCGTCTACACCCCAACCACCGTCAGGGAACAATTCCCAGTTCTTATAAGCTGTGGTGAAACGGTAGGCAGGAGCGTCCTTACCAACCTTTGCCCAGTTACCACGAAGTTTACCGTAAGAGAACACCTTGTTGCTCAAGTGGAACAACTCAGAGAAAATCAAACCACCGGTTACCGATGGGTAGAAATATGTGCAGTCAACCTGTTTCAACGTTGAAGAGCCATCATAACGGCTTGTCACAGAAAGTTGTGCCATACCCTTGTAGTCGAAACGGAGCTCGCCGAAGTAACCGAACTTGTTTTTGCGCGTGTGGGACAACGACATCTTGTAGTCGCCAACCTTGGAGAACAAGCTTGGGTCGGTGTTCATGAAGCTGTAGAAGTCGCCCTCAAGAAGGAAGCGCTGACCAGCCAACGATGCCTCGACACCCTTGTTTTCCTTATATTCCGCACCAACCAATAAGTTGAGCGTGTAGTCCTGAGCGAAAGTCTTCTTGTATGTACCAACGATCTGCGCAGTGAGCTGCGAGCTGTTTGAAGGCTGGAACGAGTAAGAACCGAATTTATACTGATAGTTTGAGAACGCTTCAGATTCAGGATCCTCGAAGTCGGTCTTTACAAAACGAGACACAGCATACGACTCATAGTTAGAGTAGCCCTTATCGTAACCGATTTTACCTGTAAACACGAGGTCCTTGATTGGCT
>ENA-UESK01000593-UESK01000593.1-human-gut-metagenome-genome-assembly--contig:-NODE-593-length-16662-cov-3.586011_pt1 | contig 16662 bp, 13 predicted proteins | sample MGYA00243006_ERZ508007 | MGnify/ENA primary metagenome ERZ508007 (study PRJEB26167, sample SAMN06115452) | human gut metagenome | host: Homo sapiens | place: China:Jiangsu | collected 2015-08-21... | reverse complement strand
GGCAGATTTGCCTATGTCGTATGTGAATTAAAAAATTATATTAATGTATATTCTTACCACAATTCGGGCGAAAAAGGCCGTTTTGAATTTGTACAGAACATTTTCACCCTGCGCAAGAGCCACAAATCCAACAGCGCCGCCGCCAATCTGATTTTTTCAAATGACGGTAACAACTGTATCTGCTCAAATGCAGGCGATAATACTGTAACCATTTACAAGGTTAACAAGGAAACAGGGGAACTCTATACCCTCTCCTCTCTGCCTGTAAGCGGTGATTATCCAAAGTATATCAGCATGTTCCCGGATAATAAGCATATTTTGTCCATGAATAATGAAGGAAATTCTATTACAATTTTTACCATTCATTTTGACAAGGGACTGATTGTCATGAACGGACCGGAATTAAAGATTTCCAGACCAAATAATTTAGTAATAAAGAAACTTTCATAAATTCGTTTCTGATTCTGACAGACAGAGCAGGAAAGCGGCAGTCTGAAATATCCGAATGGCTCATTTCAGACTGCCGCTTTTATTCATTTAGTATTTTACATCTTTGTAATCTTTTATCTGCACTTTAGTCTGCACGGCTGTACTTTTCGGACTGGACTTTAATCAGTTCTGCATCATCAAAGTAATTGATTTTCATGGCCGCTTTGACCTCATTTAAAGTCTGCTGTGCTTCAGCAAAAGCCACCTTTGTACCCTCCTGTAAGATATGATATACCTCCGGAATATCTTTTTCGTACTCATGTCTTCTCTGACGAATTGGTTCTAACTGCTTCTGAAGCACATTGTTTAAGAATTTCTTTACCTTAACATCGCCTAAGCCACCACGCTGGTAATGCTCTTTGAGTTCATCCAGATTCTTATAATCCGGTAAAAATTCTTTGAAATCTTCTTCCGTACTGAACGCATCCAGATAAGTAAATACGCAGTTGCCTTCAATCTTACCCGGATCTTCCACACGGATATGATCAGGGTCTGTATACATACTCATAACTTTTTTCTTTACATCTTCCGGTGTATCTGAAAGATAAATACAGTTGCCGAGGGACTTACTCATCTTGGCTTTGCCGTCTGTACCCGGAAGCCGGAAACATGCCTTGTTGTCCGGCAGAAGAATCTGCGGCTCGATTAAGGTTTCGCCGTATACTGCGTTGAACTTTCTGACGATTTCCCTTGCCTGTTCAAGCATTGGTTCCTGATCCTCGCCTACCGGCACGGTTGTTGCCTTAAATGCCGTAATATCTGCCGCCTGGCTGATTGGATAGGTAAAGAAGCCCACCGGAATGCTGGCTTCAAAATTTCTCATCTGGATTTCTGACTTTACAGTCGGATTTCTCTGTAATCTGGATACGGTTACCAGATTCATATAGTAAAATGTTAATTCTGTAAGCTGTGAAATCTGTGACTGGATAAAGATATTGGTCTTTGCCGGGTCGATGCCTACGGATAAATAGTCTAATGCAACTTCGATAATATTCTGACGAACCTTTTCCGGATTGTCCGCATTATCGGTTAATGCCTGTGCATCTGCTATCATGATAAAAATTTTATCAAACTCTCCTGAGTTTTGTAATTCTACTCGTCTTTTTAATGAACCTACATAATGTCCTAAATGAAGTCTTCCTGTCGGTCTGTCTCCTGTAAGGATTATTTTAGACATTTTTTATTTCCTCCCTGTTGAACGTGTGATGGTGTGAGCTGTGTGATTGATTAGGGCGCCTTGGTGTCTGTTCCCGCAAACGTTGTGAACTAAAGTTCACTTGTTTGCTTGTGGTGATGCCCCCACTATGCTTTGGCTTTTTTGTGGCACTCCCCGCAAAGTTTGCGGACTATTCGTCCGCTTGTTTGCTTGAGGTTTGCGCTGTGCCATTCGTAATCTTTCAGATTACTCATGACGGGCGTTCGCCCTATAAAACGAATTATAAAAAAAGTCTTTTGTGAGCAAGCTCCCACAGACTTTTTTTATAATTCGTTTTGCACAGCTCACTGCTATTTCACATTTTACCATATTATTTTACAAATAACAATTGAGAATTGCAGGATTTCGTAGTAGAATAGGGAATAGTAGATTACAAGGAGGAATATCATGAAACATTTACTTAGTCCGCTTGATTTAAGCGTAGATGAAACTGAAGATTTACTAAACCTCGCAAGCCGCATTGCAAAGGATCCTGAAAAGTTCAGCCATTGCTGTGACGGTAAAAAACTTGCCACTTTATTTTATGAACCGAGTACTAGAACCCGCCTTAGTTTTGAGGCAGCCATGATTAATCTTGGTGGTTCTGTTCTCGGCTTTTCTTCTGCCGATTCCAGCTCTGCTTCTAAAGGTGAAAGCGTTTCTGATACGATTCGGGTTATTTCATGTTATGCAGATATCTGCGCTATGCGCCATCCAAAGGAAGGTGCTCCTATGGTTGCCGCTGAGAAATCCGGGATTCCGGTGATTAACGCAGGGGATGGCGGTCATCAACATCCAACCCAGACTTTGACGGATTTGATGACGATTCGCGAACTGCGTGGTTCTTTGGATAATTTTACGATTGGTCTGTGCGGCGATCTGAAGTTTGGGCGTACGGTTCATTCCCTGATCCGCTCCCTGATTCGCTATAAGAATGTGAAATTTATTCTTATTTCCCCGAAAGAACTGCGTGTGCCGGATTACATCCGCGAAGATGTCCTGATTCATAACAATGTGGAATTTGAAGAAGTTGAACGCTTAGAAGACGTTATACCACAGCTTGATATTCTCTACATGACACGTGTCCAGAAGGAACGTTTTTTCAGCGAAGACGAATATTTAAGAATGAAGGATTTTTATATTCTTAACAAAGAAAAAATGGCTGCTGCAAAGGACAATATGTATGTACTGCACCCGCTTCCGCGTGTCAATGAAATTTCCGTAGAAATTGATGACGACCCGCGCGCGGCTTACTTTAAGCAGGTACAGTTCGGTGTCTATGTACGAATGGCGCTGATTCTGACACTGCTCGGACTGGACAAAACAGTTTAAATTTCTGACACATCAAAAATCATGCCGCGGATACGGCAGAACGGAGGACTTTATGTTAAATATAGGCGGATTAAACGAAGGCTTTGTATTGGACCACATCGAAGCCGGCAAAGCCATGATGATTTATAACAATCTCGGACTGGACAAGCTCGACTGCTGTGTAGCTATCATTAAAAATGCCCGCAGTAATAAAATGGGTAAAAAAGATATTATCAAAATCGAAGGCGGACTCGATTTGGTAGACCTGGATGTACTTGGTTTTATTGATCACAACATCACAGTCAATATTATTAAAGACGGTAAAATTGTTGAAAAGAAACGTCTTTCACTTCCAAAAAAGATTACAAATGTGATTAAGTGTAAAAATCCTCGCTGTATTACTTCTATCGAACAGGAATTAAAGCACATTTTCATTCTGACAGACGAAGAAAATCAGGTATACCGTTGTAAGTACTGTGAAGAAAAATATACCCGCTAAATGCTCCGACTATCGTTATATCGGACTGTAAATTTAAAATTTAAATAATTAGAAGCTGTTATCTGCATATATCAGATAACAGCTTCTTTGATTTATAATCTATTCACACTGTGCCTGTTCCATGTCAAAGTGTTCTTCCAACTTTGTTGAAACTCCGGCAATTTCATCAATTTCCGTTAAAATGTCTTTTACAGAGTTATTCTGTGCAGCAATCGTTTCCGAAATACTCTGAATGGTTGCTGAATTTTCTTCAGAAGTTGCTACCAGCGTCTCCATTTCTTCCTGAATATGTTCAAAAATCTCATTATCGACTGGCATTCCACATCTGCCGCAGAACTTAGCCCCATTCTCCAGTTTCATTCCGCAATTTTTACAGTACATTACATTCTCCATTTCTTTTGTTTTTTTATTTTATATTAGTTGTCATTTTATGTATATATACATTTTTCACAATTATATTAAAAATATAAAATACCCACACCCTATTATCTCCATTCCTAATCATATACACATTTGCAATTATCTTGTCAACGACTGAATCTCTTTTTGTATAAGTCTTCCTGCCGCCTTTGCCAGCTCATCAATACGACGTATTCTTGTAAATTCTTTTCTATATATCTTTTCTGCGCTATTGGCCGCCGCATCATTTCCCATAAAAACAGCTGATACATGTATTCCTTTATCACGCAGTGCACGTACCTCATTGGCTGCATCATTAACAGAAATATCGTCGCTATAATCATGCCCAAACGGGCTGTCCTGTGATGGCAGAATACGCTGGCTGTCATTAGGCGCAGCATCTGTTAAAATAATCACAAGGTGCCTGTCAGCCACCCCCGGGTTCATATCAAGGATTTTACCAATTCCCCGAAAAGCAAGACCATCACGATTCCAACCGGCAGCATAATAATTGAAAATATTGTCGCATTTCTTATCCCTAAAAGACTTCAATATATGAAAAACTGTATATCCTCTAACACTGCAAAATCTTGTTACCCTGACCGGTATATTACATTCCACGAGGCTTTTGGCAATAATTACTCCCTGCGCAGCAAGCATTTCCTGATACTGAAGCCTTGAAGCAGATGCATCAAGAAGCAGATCCACTGTAAAGGACGGTTGATTATCATCCTCATATGTGTGAAAAATCCTGTTATCTTCTATATATTCTGCACGCCATACTTTAGTTGTATCAAGCCTTCCGCTCTGCCCTGATATTACATCTGTCTTCTGACTTATATATTCGCTATTACGGATTTGTTCAACCATATGTGCAATAAGACTATCATAAAGCCGTACATTTTTATTATAATATGAATGATTTCTTTCAACCTGCAGCTGTGACTGTTCTCTTAAATGAAGAAATTCCTTCGGTATATTTTTCTTTGTTATATATTTTCCATCAGTAAACCATAAATGGCATCCTGTATGACTGCCTGTACACAGTTCTTTTTCTATTTTAGTAAGAGTCTGCTCTGATATAACAGATCTTCCAAAACAATTCTCAATATAAGAGCAGTCATCATTTTCTTTCTTATATGTTATATTATCTTTCTTTTTACTGTAAGCTGCTCCACCAGTCATATTGTCCGCCTCAGAAGAACGCATAACCATTACATGATTATTTCTTACAGAGCTGACTGGCATTATTCTTGTCATTATCCGGGCAAATGCCCCTGTAAAATGCAGTCGTAACGCTTTTTTTTCATGTTTTACGCCATCAAAAAGATTAAATTTGCGATAAATTGCCAGCACAGTATCTATCAACCGGTCTGTTTCAGGCATTATCTGTGGTGTCAGTTCTGCATACAGCTTTTGTTCATTTGGTGTCAGCAGAACCTTCTTTTTCCCTGACACACTGCTCCATCTGGCTGACTGCATATTATATACAAGCCGGTTTTTGCTCATCCACTCCTGCCTCGACAGCTTATATTCACCTGCAAAAAAAGCCTTTCCATAATAAACCCGTAGATCAGTCATAGACGGACGTTTTAATGCTTCCTCTGTATACAGTACATGTTCCAGATAAAGCCATGTCAGATCATCCAGCATAGCCTGACTGATATCTCCGTTCCAATAACCAAATAAAGTGCTGATTGCCTTTTCACCATAATACTTATATGCCAGTCCAATTATAAGATTCATATATAAATCTGAATCTAAATCACCTGTTTCAACAGCTAGAAACAATGGATCAAAATTATAGCGTTCCGCCGCATTCCATACCTGATTAGCAGCCCGTCTTTCCTTAGCAGTATAAGAAATGGTACGCATTATTCAAACACCTCCGTATTATGCAGCTTTAAGGGAAACCTTGAAGCTATGACATCACGTATAAGCTCTTTTTCATAGCTGTCAAATATCTTATTGGTAATTCCAAGATCCAATGCATCCCTGATTGGAATACCCTTTTTTATAAGACTTATAGCATCAATTAATCCACGCAGATCCAAAGCTTTCTCTGTAAGTTCACCATTTTCACATTTTTTCTGAAGTTCATTAAATAAAAGTGCAAACTGTTTGTTATACTTAGTAACCAGTGAAGGGAACTGATCCTTTAACAGTCTCTCAAGATCTTCCTTTGCCAGTGGCGGCATCTGTATAACTACAAATCTTGAGGCAAGTGCCTCATTTAATTCCCTTGTACCTGCATAATTATAATTCATCGTAGCAATAAAACGTGTATCATCTGCAACCTCTATCCTGTCATATCCTGGAACATCAATTACACGTCTGAAATCAAGTACAGAATGTAAGACTGCAAGTGCTTCATTCCTTGCCATATTGATTTCATCGAGAATCCCAAAGCCGCCGCTTTGTGCACAACAATACACCGGTCCGGGTCTGAATGTAACCCTGCCATCGCGAAATGTATCAGAACCTATCAGCGCAGCCGCATCCATATTAACATGGAAGGAAATATCCCATGCCGGACGTTCAAAAACTGCTGCAAGATTCTGTGCAAGCACATTTTTTCCCGTTGCCTTCTCTCCTGCCAGCAAAAGATTTCTGCCACACAGAAGCACTGCAAGAGCCTCTTCCCATACCTTATTGCCATAATAATGAAAATGTGGTACAGGAATACGTTTTTTTAATGCTTCATCTACAGTATGTTCTTCTGAATAATGCCGGACTTCTTCTACAAGCTGTGCTGAAACACCTTCCTGCTTCAAAAACTCAATCAGATTATTCAATACCAACACCCCTTTAACTGTTTTTTTATATTTTAATTATATTCTTTTTATTTATTTATTTCAAAACTTTCTTTGATATTTTCAATAATATCATATTCTTCACTTACAATACTACTCGCATCATTGGTTGCATGATTGATATTTTCAAAATATCCGAGCAGACCGTTAATCGTTGTAACGCTTTCTGCCGCTGCATTCGTACCGGTTGTAATTTCTTCATCTACCTGCTTTGTCATATCGGTAAGCCATTTTAATATATCCTGGATATTACCTGCTGATTTTGCACTTTCTTCTGATAAGGCACGGATTTCATCTACAACCACGGCAAATCCTTTTCCGTGTTCGCCTGCTCTTGCTGCTTCAATTGAAGCATTGAGTGATAACAGATTGGTCTGTGATGCAATGGAATTAATTTCCCCGAGAATATCTGTAATATGTTTCATTTCGGTCAGCAGTGCACCGGTCGTCTTGTGCGCAGCGCCAACTGTATTTTCAACAGACATTATAGTGCTTTTCGCCTCTTCAACTGCTGCATTTCCCTTATTAACAGCGTCTTTCACATTATCAAATCCCTGCTCCAGCTGTCCGGTAAGTTCATTGTTTCTATGAACTTCTTCTGTTGCCGCATTGACCTTATCCATCACCGTTACCGTTGACTTCACAGATTCTTCTACAATCTGAGCCATCTGTGCAGCTGCCGAGTTGACATTGGCACTGCCGTCTGCCAGTGTATATACTGCATCTTTTCCTTTTTTTACCGTTGCAGTAAGATTCTTTGAAATATCATTTGCAACTTTTGTAAATTTTTCATACCTAAGCTCCATTCCGCAGACATTTTTAACACCGGAAATACCGTAGACTGTTTCCAGCCAGTCCTGCGGCAAAAACAGAATTCGAAATGCCTGCAGCACGAATTCCACCGTGTGAACAAATTTAACACATAAAACTCTTAATAAACGCAAAAAACAGACATATGCAATACTGCAAATACGTTATTTCCTATAAATTCAAGTATTATTTACCACTTCCGACCATAAATTCTGCCTGAGCGGAATGGTTCCTGTCAATGTCAGGCTTCTTGTATCCGGCTGGCTTCCGCCAATATAAACGGTATAGCCCGCATCGGTAAAATATATCTGCCCATTTTCATCGTAGAGTTCAAAAGCCTCTTCTGATAACCAGACCGTTACCTGCTTTTCTTCCCCCGCCTTTAAAAAGACTTTGCCAAAGCCCTTTAACTGCGGATTCGGACTGCCATCACACAAAGCCTTTACATAAACCTGAACGGTTTCGGCACAGTCAAAGTTTCCGGTATTACGCACATTTACAGAAACCGGAAGCTGTATTTTTTCTCCGGCTTTCATTTTCTGAAATGTGTGCATATCGGCGGCACACTCCATTTTATCATACGCAAATGACGTATAGGTAAGCCCATATCCAAACGGATACAGTGCCTCCTGTTTCATATAACGATATGTTCTGTTTTTCATGGAATAATCCGTAAATTCCGGCAGTTCTTCCGTGCTTTTATAAAATGTAACCGGCAGATGTCCCTGTGGGCTGACTTCCCCAAATAAAATCCTTGCCGCCGCACGTCCGCCCTGAGCACCCGGATACCAACACTGCATGACCGCCGCGGCACGCTCCTGTGCCGTGTTGACCGCCAGCGCACTGCCCGATAACAGTAGGACAACGACAGGTTTTCCACTGTCTAATGCCGCTTCAAGAATCTGATTCTGCTCACCCGGAAGATTTAAGTCCGGCTTATCACCACTTGCAAAATCATTGCCCGCATCGCCTTGTTCACCTTCAATACCTGCGTCCAGTCCCAGACACAGAATGACAACATCGCTCATTTCTGCCATTTCACGCACCTCGGCAATGCGGTTCTTCTTCCAGTTTTCTTTATACAAATCACAGCCCTCGGACACCAGCACCCGGACCGAATCCCCAACATAATCCTGTATGCCCTCGGAAATTGTAATGTAACGCGATGCCGTCCCTTCATAATTACCGACAAGCGCTCTCCTGCTGTCTGCATTCGGTCCAATCACTGCGATTGTCCGGAGTTTTTCCCGATTCAGCGGCAGAATCCCGTTATTTTTTAATAGAACAAATGTTTTCTCTGACACACTTTCGTTGAATTCACGCATTTCTACGGAATCTACAACAGAATACGGAATTTTGTCGTAAGGATTGTCCGGCAGCTCCTTATCCTGTTCCATGCCCAGCTTCAGCCGGGTGGTATACAGATTCGTCACCGCCGCCCGCAGTCTGCTCTCCGAAACCATACCGCGCGAAACCGCTTCCGAAAGGTGCAGATACATATGTCCGCAGTTTAAATCACAGCCGTTATTCATCGCAAGAGCCGCCGATTCCACGGCATCTTTTGTTACCATGTGATGCTGGTAAAAATCGCGCAGTGCGAAGCAGTCCGACACAACATGTCCTTTAAAATGCCACTCATTCCGCAAAATGTCTGTAAGCAGGGTCTTACTGCCACAGCACGGCTCGCCGTTTACGCGGTTATACGCGCCCATGACTGCTTCGGGCTTTGCCTCTTTAATACAGGCATGAAATGCTGAAAGATACGTTTCATACAAATCTTTTTTTGTAACCTCAGCGTTAAAGCTGTGGCGCAGTCCCTCCGGACCGGAATGTACCGCAAAATGCTTAACACAGGCCGCCGATTTTAAGTAATGTGCATCATGTCCCTGTAAGCCCTTTATGTAGCGGATTCCAAGCCGCGCTGTCAGATACGGGTCTTCGCCGTAAGTTTCATGACCGCGTCCCCACCTTGGGTCCCGGAAAATATTGATATTGGGCGCCCAAAAGGTCAATCCCTTGTAGCGCCCGACATCTCCGTATTTTTGCTGCATATTAAATTTGGCACGTCCTTCCGTGGACACGGCATCGGCAACCTGCTCCATTAAATCTTCATCAAATGCTGCCGCAAGCCCGATTGCCTGCGGAAAAACCGTCGCCGTGCCGGCTCTTGCCACACCGTGCAGTCCTTCATTCCACCAGTCATATCCTTTAATATTCAGCCGTTCAATCGGTGGCGCACTGTTTAACGTCTGGTCTGCCAGTTCCTCAATTGTCATCTGCGAAACCAGTTCTTCCGCCTTCTTACGGTACAAATCGCACAGTTCTTCATTTTCTGTTAATTCCGTCTGATGATTTTTCATTATAATACCTTCTTTACTTTTCTTTCATCATAACGGAATTGCCATAGAATCTCAACGTAAATTTTGCGCTTCATTTTTACATAAGCAAATATCTTTTATAAAAGCTTATCTTTTTACTTTAAAAGCACCCATTCCCGGATAAACTGCCGCACTGCCAAGCTGTTCTTCAATGCGTAAAAGCTGGTTGTACTTTGCAACGCGCTCTGAACGTGACGGCGCACCGGTCTTAATCTGGCAGGTATTTAATGCCACTGCCAGATCGGCAATTGTGGTATCCTCTGTCTCACCGGAACGATGGGATGCAATCGCTGTGTAACCGGCTTCGTGTGCCATTTTAATGGCTTCCAGAGTTTCAGATACAGAGCCAATCTGATTTAATTTGATCAGGATTGAATTGCCGCAGCCCAGTGAAATACCCTTTGACAGACGTTTGGTATTCGTTACAAATAAGTCATCCCCTACAAGCTGTACCTTGTCACCAAGTTCTGCCGTCAGTTTCTTCCAGCCTTCCCAGTCTTCTTCGTCTAACGCATCTTCGATAGATATAATCGGGAATTTTTCAACCAGCTTCTTCCAGTGTTCAATTAATTCCTCTGAGGTATAAACCGTTCCTGCCTTCGGAAGCTTGTATTTTCCCTTTTCTTTGGTCTTCCATTCGGAAGAAGCCGCATCCATGGCAATCATGAAATCTTTTCCCGGTTCATAGCCTGCTTTTTTTACGGCTTCAAGAATCGTTTCGATAGCTTCTTCATCGGAAGCAAGTACCGGTGCAAAGCCTCCTTCATCACCGACAGAAGTTGCCAGTCCTCTTTCCTTTAAAATAGAGGCCAGCGCATGAAATACTTCCGAGCACCAGCGCAGCCCTTCTTTAAAAGACGGTGCGCCGACCGGCATTACCATAAATTCCTGTACATCCAGTCCTGATGATAAAGCATGACAGCCGCCGTTTACAATATTCATCATCGGCACCGGAAGTCTGTTTCCGCTGACACCGCCTAAGAACCGATACAGTGGAATATCCAATGCTGTCGCAGCCGCTCTGCAGCATGCAATAGATACGGCAAGAATCGCATTTGCCCCCAGCTTGGACTTGTCCTTTGTTCCGTCTGCCTCAATCATTGCCTTATCAACGGCATAAATGTCAGAAGCGTCCAGTCCGCTTATCGCCTCGTTGATAATTGTATTGATATTTTCTACGGCTTTTTGTACGCCTTTTCCCAAATATCTGCTCTTATCGCCGTCACGCAGCTCCAGTGCTTCAAATTCACCTGTCGAAGCACCGCTTGGCGCTGTTCCTCTTGCAACCGTTCCGTCTGCGAGATAAACTTCCGCTTCTACTGTCGGATTGCCTCTTGAATCCATAATTTCACGTCCAATAACCTTTTCAATCTCTAAATAATCCATACTGACCTCTTTCTGAGCGATTTTATCATGAAGCAGCGGCAAAGATTCCGCATAAACGGTTTCTCATCTGCTATTCAGAAAATCTGCTTTCGCCCGGAAGCAGATTTCCGTATAAAAAATTAACACCTGTTTTTCTTTGTTCTGCCTCCGTCTGCCACAGTCCGTCCTGCGGACTGCAACAGTTACGCTGTAAGTTCAGCAGTCTTACAGTTTCCTTTTATCCTGTATTATGGACAATCCTGTATATTTTATCCAAAATATTTAAAAGCTTTGCTCTTATAATAAAAGCACCGCAGAAAACATATTCCTACATTTTCTGCGGCACTTCTGCCTACTGATATTCTATCTGTATTTTTGTTCTTTTTACAAATATTTTTACAAACAACCGAGCAGCACTATAAGCCGGGTTATGTATCAGATGATTATCTATCTAGACCTGCTGTTACCAGCAGGCTCAAGCAACCTACCTAAAGCACGACGGGCCGCCGTATCGCTTTTATTCGGTCTTGCTTCGGATGGGGTTTACATCTGCCGCTTCTGTTACCAGCCGCGCGGTAGTCCCTTACACTGCCTTTCCACCCTTACCAGCATATGCTGGCGGTTTATTTCTGTTGCACTAGCCTTGGAGTCACCTCCACCGGACGTTATCCGGCATCCTGCCCTGTGAAGCCCGGACTTTCCTCACCTGCTGCCTTTCGGCAATTGCAGCCGCAATCATCTGTGCTACTCAGTCTTTTTTAGTTTGTATTTTCTTTTACCATACGGAATACATCAATACGGAACTGGGCTTCTTTGCCAAGTCCTACAAAACGGCAGCCGTACTCCGTGCCGTCTTCGTCCTGTGATGCAATCCGCACGACTTCAATAACGGTTTCAATTTTATCACATCCGCTCATTTCAAGCAACATGTCATAAAAAGAATGTAACGGCAGAACGTCTTTTGTTTTAAATGCAATTCCACCGCTTGATACATTCGTTGCATGAACAGCAATAAATTCTCCCTTAGTATCCTTATCTGTAATCGGACGAATTGATAAATTTGCTTCTACATCAATTCTTTTTGTTCTTCTTCTTTCATCACCCATAAGTACTCCCCCTGTTATGATCCTTAAAAAGTAAACTTTTAAGTTACTTTATTAACATAGCATCTCCAAAACTGAAAAACCTGTACTTTTCCTTTACGGCTTCTTCATACGCCGCAAGCACGTGTTCCCTGCCTGCCAGTGCTGAAACCAGCATCACCAGTGTGGATTCCGGCAGATGGAAATTGGTAATCAGGCTGTCAATAACCTTAAACTGATATCCCGGATAAATAAATATCTGGGTCCAGCCGCTGCCGGCTTTTACTGTACCATCTTCTGTCCCGACAGATTCCAGTGTACGTGTACTTGTCGTACCGACTGCAATAATCTTTCCACCGTTTTTGCGCGCCGTATTAATCTTGTCTGCTGCTTCCTGTGTCACCGTATAAAATTCTGAATGCATATGATGCTCCAGAATGTTTTCTGTCTTTACCGGACGGAACGTTCCAAGTCCGACATGTAGCGTGACACGGGCAATTTCAATACCCTTCTCCTGTATCCTTTCCAGCAGTTCTTTTGTAAAATGAAGACCCGCTGTCGGTGCCGCTGCAGAACCTTCATGCTTTGCATAAACGGTCTGGTAACGGTTCTTATCCTCCAGACGGTGTGTGATATACGGTGGAAGCGGCATCTGACCCAGTTCATCGAGTATTTCTTCAAAAATACCGTCATAAGTGAATTGTATCATACGATTGCCTTCTTCTACAATATCCACAATCTCTCCGATTAATTTTCCACCGCCAAAGCTGATCTGTGTACCGATTTTTGCCTTTTTACCCGGCTTTACAAGCACTTCCCATGTGTCTTTTAAATCCTGCTTGCGGGTAAGCAAAAGCACTTCGATTGCCGCGCCCGTTCCGACTTTTTCGCCTATCAGTCTAGCCGGAATCACCTTGGTATCGTTAATAACCAGACAATCTCCCGGATTTAAGTAATCAATCACATCTTCTGATTGCTTATACATTGTTCCACTTGGTATCAATTCAAACCTTTCTGTATTTGTTACATCAAACCCCGATGTATATGTTGCTTCTTTAAACCAACTAACACGCCTACCAAAAGCGTTGTAAAATCTGGAATCAACCCAATCTGCAAAATCTATCCCATATGAAGTTGGCGATTTTTCAGAGCGAACAAATTTTCTAATATCCAAATCATTTACCAGATATAAAATATTTCTATTTCCTTTTTCCCAGTAAACATCGCCTGTTAAATCAAAACCTCTATTGATCCAAGCCCATTCATAAGCGATACGTTCTTTATCTAACCCAAGAGCCTGCATACCATAAGCTATCATTCGTTTTAATGCAATAGTAAAGATAACTATTGCATAGCTACCTTTCCCTTTTGCCTGTAAGGCACGATGTATTGCTAAATTTGTTTTTCCGCTTCCAGCCGCACCTTGCACAATTATATCATCATTAATGCTTTGGACTATAATCTTTCTTTGAGAATCGTCCAAATTTGAAATGAACCATTTTTCAAGTCGCATAATTCTCTGTTTTCAAAAAACAGCGACTCCAACTGTTCTGTCATTTTAATATTCTCACCCCTATACATACAAAACGTGGAGCCAGTCCTGTTGCCCGTTCCACAATGTAAAGGCTCTCGCATTGCCCTATCTGTCGAAACGAGCAACGCCGAAAGCCCCACGCCGATGTGAATATATATGATACACCCAGTTCCCTTATGGATACACCAATGGCTACACAAGGTACAATGAGGGCTATATAATACACCCTTGAGGACATCCACCGTTGCTTTGTTTTTGACAGATAGTTGAGAATTTGCGAGATTCTTAGAACGTCAAAACCAAAGCGTAAAGTAAACGCCTTTTCTAATTTATGTCAGTTCCCGCACCACCCTGATCGGCGTGGTGCTATTGAGAACTATACAAAAATACAATTTAATTGAACAAATAGGTAACGTTTTTAGGAAAAATTTTAATATTGTTTATGCCTCCAATGATAATTTTATCACAGCCATTCACGGCGCATTTTAGAAAAAGACAAAACTCAGAAACAGAATTATATAACTTAAAACGGACTTAAAAACATCAACAGATACTATCAATAGTTATCTACCTAAGAGTATTAGATAGGTACTTTATTGATAGTGATCGCATTAAAAATGAGAGAGGCGAAAGATACCACCTCCTCGGAAATATCCCCCACCTCTCTAAATTTATTTGATATACCCCCCAATAAAGGGTTATTTTCTAAACAATACATTGAGTTATTTACAGAGCAACCGTTCTATCTTATCCTTAAGCGGAAATAGATCTGTTTGAATGGTTCCCCACACAATCTCATCCCGAATCTGATAATACCCATGCACCAACACATGGCGCATACCTATGACCTCATTCCATGCGATCTCTTGATGTTCCTCCCGAAATTCCTTTGTAATCAAATAAGCAGCCTCCCCTACAATCTCCAAATTCTTGATGACCGCAAAACGCAATATCTTGTTTCTGGAATACTCCTCAAAAGTCACATCTGTCGTGAACTCAATGACATTATTTATCGCCTCCAGCATATGCCGTAGACGTGTATTGTCTTTAGGCTTCTCTCTCATATACCAATATTTTATCCCGATCTACAGAAGAAACGGCGAAATCCTTCAATTGTCCTTCCTCCACCAAATCAACCTTACGATGCAACAATTGGCTTAGAGCTTCCACCATACCAGCATACTTGAATAATGTAATACGAGCGTGGGAGTCAAAACGAACCAGAATATCAATATCGCTATCCTTCGTCTCCTCTCCACGTGAACAGGAACCAAACACCCATGCTTTCTCTATTGGTTGCAAAGAGAAAAAGCCTCTTAGCTTATTAATTATCTGTTGTTTCATCTTTTAGTGATTACCTTGCGCAAATATAAACAATATTCTCACCACAAGAAACAACCTGCAGTAAGAAAACGCTTATTTTATTTACTCTCTCTTTATACAAGAGACAAAAAAACGTTTAACAATAAGGAGATCAACTTACTTGTTTTGACCAAGTTTGATAAAAAAGAGAGGAAATAAAAGTAGTCTCGCCGGGAATACCAATAATCACTATAAACACCTATAAATCAATTTAATAATTTAAGACAAAGATCCTGCGGTAAGAATAGCGGTAATAAAACCTCTCCTTAATCGTATCTGTAAACATCACATTTGCACTGCGAAATCAATATTTATATCCAAATTACACTGCCATACAGCGGTATCGCAAGTAGTTTATTTAACTCATAAACATCCAAAGGGAAACAGAGGAATGATAGAAGCCCCCTGCTGCCGTCCACAGGTACAAGGCCTCCCCCTAACAATCGAACCCCAGTTATCTACCACGCTCCATATTCTATACGTGCCGTACCCTTCTGAGAATCTACACGCATTGTGAAGAAGGTTCCATCTTCTGAAATCTCATTAAAGTAAAAACCACCGTCCTCCGACACGCTCCAATGAGCCGGGGGATTCGTCTTCATCCACCAATAGAATCTCTCCGTTTCACGACCCGGTTCAAACTTAATATCTATCCGATCAATATAGTCCAAAGTGAACGACTTTTTTCCATAGGTGCGATCTATAACCTCGTACGCTGGCAATCCTACACCTACCTTGTATGAGATCTCCATACGGCTCCCATACGGCTTATTGACGATATCTGATACAAACGAGCAAACATATATTAAGCTAATAAGAGAGATAGGAGATAACAGCGCATAAGAACACCTTCTCCAACTCGCCCGCCGCCATTTCCGCTCAATCCACACGTACAAAGGCGGACAACATCCCCATGAGACCCAAGTAGCCAACCAAAGGCAAAAAGACTTAAATGTCCATCGCTCCGGCCTTGCCCAAAATAGAAGGATTATGAAAGCCAGTAACCCACCACCCCAAACTATCACACTAACTAATAAAAAAAACATCATAACGCCTCAAATTAAGAACTACTATTTTACCTTATTCATACTCCTTCTTTATAATTATCATAATCTCGTATCCAATCCAATTCTTTTGCACTCGAAGGTTCTGTATAAAATAGATCTATAACACTTACATTTCTATTTAGGGCAGCTATCCCTTATAATTAAAACATGGTCATATAAAGTTCCATTTCTTTCCTATGGAGTTGTTGTTCGCATTGCCAACATGATACATTCCCCAACAAGTGCTATTTCCGCTAGTAAATAATGTCGAGTATTGTTCCACATCACACTATGTCCTGCAATTTCCGCCGTACGTAAGAAATTATTACGTACTCTCACGTCATTGAAATATGTTGCTGCCCCCACAGCGAATGCTGTT
>ENA-UESK01000589-UESK01000589.1-human-gut-metagenome-genome-assembly--contig:-NODE-589-length-16757-cov-536.683753_pt1 | contig 16757 bp, 22 predicted proteins | sample MGYA00243006_ERZ508007 | MGnify/ENA primary metagenome ERZ508007 (study PRJEB26167, sample SAMN06115452) | human gut metagenome | host: Homo sapiens | place: China:Jiangsu | collected 2015-08-21... | reverse complement strand
TATTTGCTGCATTGCTCGACTCTTTATAGAAACCGTATTCCAGCGCAATCTTATCTATCTTCATCTTCAACGCTTGTGCATTTTCTTTTTTATCTGATTTCTTTTTCATACTTTCATGATTTTATTCTTTCAAAAAAGAGATAATTGAGCATCCTCACACGATTTATCAACGAACATTTTCTTGAAGATGTAATAAAGAACATCAACCACAATGCTATTGCCAGCCATCTTATATTGTTGTGTCTTGCTTATACCGGCAGACTGGATTTTGTCTATGTCGGATTCAGATACTCCCATCAGACGGAAACATTCGCAAGGGGTAAGCTTACGGATGCGGTAGTTCTGTACAACTCCGGCATCACTGTTTGTAGCCTTGAGTGTTCTGCTGATTCCATCTAATCCTCCACGGAAAAAATCTTGGGAAGTGCTCAAGTATAAACCATCACCTTCGTTCAGTTTCTTACCTTTATATTCTATCTGTGCCTTCTGTTCCCAAACAACATGTGGGCATTTGTAATCTGTTGCTCTTAATGCCGGACTTATAGCTGTAATACTTTCAGCACCTTTAAATTCAAGTTTCCTACTGTTTGGATGTACGCTTATACCGATAATTTCTTTTTCAGATTCTATGCATATATCATTAAGCCTTTTTGTATTATCGTCAGATAATTGATTAGGCTCTGTTATAAAACTCATACAAGATGAATCTATAGTAGTCTTAATAGTCCCACAAATATCTTGTACTTGCTGATTGTATGCATCAATAAATTCTACTTTGTCACCACTTATTTTACCGCTCTCTACTATTGATTGAACCCTCTTGTTTCCATATTTTTCTTTAATATAATTATCATCTGGCCTACTGCCTGCAGTTGTTAATACAGATGATGCAATACAATTCCCGTCTGTAGGTTCCCATCCAAACCCATTCCCTCTTTCTTTCATCCTTTCTCGATGTCTATTAAAGCCATCTATAGCTTTCTTACTCAGATAAAAACTTTCATCCACATCCTTTTCCAAAACATCCTTAAGCCTTTTATCCAGCTCAAATCCTTCAGGAAAGGAATAGTCAGCACAGCCTAGGACAGAAACTACAAATATCCGCTCTCTGTTTTGTGGAACACCATAGTTCTTTGCATTAAGGACTTTTGCAAAATTGGTATATCCCAAGTCTTTCAGGTAGTCGAGCCATTTTTCAAGATATGGCCTAAACTTTTTGTATGTAAGGGCTTTCACGTTTTCCATAAGAAGGTATTTCGGCTTTTTCGCTTCGATAGCCTTCTTGCATTCCCACAGCAGACTACTCCTTGTTCCGCTGCCTTCTTCAAGACCTTTCTGAAGTCCTGCGCTTGATATGTCGGTACATGGGAAAGAATATGTCAGAAAGTCGAAGTCAGGGACTTCCTTCCAGTCTATCTTCGAGATGTCTCCATAATTGGGTGTTTCCCCATGCACGGCCATATAAGCCTGTATTGCATATTTATCTATTTCGCTTATTCCGATTACCTCATAGTCTATGCCCAATCTTCGCAGAGCCATAGACTGTGAGCCATATCCTGCAAATGCTTCAAAGACTCGTATTTTATTCTTCATCCTTATTGTGTTTGGTTACTTGTAAAACTTAAAATGTGAGTGTGTACCCTTCGGACGCACATTTCGGTTAAACTTTGTATGGTACTTCTTACCGTCCTTCCGGGGAACGTGACGGTTCTGACCGACAATACTGAAATAGAACGGCACATGGCGTGAGGTGTGGCGGTTTCGGTTGGCTATCTCATGCTGGCTCTCAATCCTATCCCAATTGCTTCCGTTTACATTGCAGGGACTTTGTACTAGAATGAGTTGTCTGAGATGTTCCACAGCATCTGAGTTCAAAGTCATTTCTCCGCAATTATCCATTCCACGAGAGTAACTTGTTGGGGATTCTTCCACAATATTTTTGAGAGGATACATTCTTATTACAGCTTCAGAAGCTGTAAATGCTGCATCTCGCAAAAGCTTTGCAGACTTCCCAAACTCGTTTATTGCATCAACAAATCTCTCGTAAAATATTTGCATATTGATAAGTTCTATAATAGCTTCCTTTATTTTTTCTTCCGGAAGTTTACTGGAAATAGAAATAGTATGAATTGCTTTCAAAACTTCGGCTTCATCAAGTTCTGGATGTTTCTCTTCCTTATAGGTGAGCATACCTTCCTTATACTTTCCTCCTAATCTTTCACGAAGTTTGTCAAATAATGCTTTATCACTGTTCCACATAGGCTCCGATTTTAAGCGATTTCTCCATTTCATCCTGAAGCTTATCCAGTAGGCCTCATTCTCCATGGCAGAAGAAACGGAACTGCTTTTGCTGCTTTTCGCAGAAGAATTTCACCGGATCTATCTCTTTGTGATACGGGCAAAGCAGACGGAATTTCTGCAAGGCTACATCTACGGCACTCATGACTCCCATCTTGTATCCCTTCCGGAATGGCTTATAAAGCTCCTTTACTTCACGACGGGCCTGTGCACATTCTATCTTTGCCTTTACCATGTGGTGATAGAATTTGTCGGCCAGTCCCAGACCGTCTTCTCTGATTTTTTCTTTGTGGATCTTTGGTGCTTTCTTGATAACTTCCGGACGCGAACGATGCATGTAAATCAGACCAGCAAACGAAGGAACTTCGTCGGGCGAAATCATTCCTTCCGGCACAGCATAGTAGAAATAGTTCGGTTTGTTACGTGTATCTTCGTCGGCCATGAAATTAAACTTCTGCGATTTATGCTTCTGGTCGTTATGGAAGTCGGCACGCGAAATTTTGATTTCTATCTCGTACCAGTAACCGGAGTTTGTGAGGATCAGCACATCGCTCTCCCACCCGAACACGTACATGTTGCGCAGAAAGAACTTCGGTGAGCTCATGAAGCTGCGAAGTCCGTCCTGTATGCTTGTTTCCGTATATTCAAATCTTTCCAGTCTTCCCATAATTATCCACCTATTTCACCTTTCAACCGCTTAATGGCAAGGTTTCTTGCCTTGATGGTTCCTTCCTGCTCGCGGACTTTTGTTTGGAGCGATGAAACCCGGCGTTGCAATTTCTCCACCGTGGGCGTGTTGTTCCGCTCATAGTTCAACTCTGCCTGAAGCTTTTCCACCTTCTTCTCCAGTTCCGCCGTGCGTGCCTGTTCGCGCCGGTAGTCCCGGCAGAGGTACTTGAAAAGTATCTCTACCGGAATGTCCAGTGCCTTATTCCACTTTTCCATCGTCTTCTTTCTTTTTGATGTACCAGTCGAACTCTTCCAGCGGTTTGTCTACCACAGAAATGTAGTCTCCATCACGTTTCAGCACGCCTTTGTTGATAAGCTGCTGAATGAGTTTCAGACCGCTTCAGTAACCGTAATGAATATTCAGCACGTTTATCGGGTCAGTATTGATACATTTCTTTCCGCCCTTTTCTGTGATTCCTAAGTTGTGGCATACACGAGCGGCCGCAGACAATTTCTCATAGTCATATTCCTCGAACTCAGGTTGCGCTTCGGCTTCTGCCTGATACGGATATACGTCCATGATGGCGGTTTCGGCTACGGAAGCTATCACGTAATCGGCCATAGTACCTTTCATGCCTTCGTCCAGTTTCTTCACCGCATCGCGAAGGTCGGCAGCCTGTACCAGAATGTTGGTGGCTGTCTTCTTCTCCGCACCGCTTTTATCGTCGATGGTGATAAAGTACAGCTTGCATTTGTACCACTTGTCGGCAGCTTCCTCTTCGGACGGAAATATCTCGCTGTAGTTGGCCCGCTTGATGTCGGTCACGGTAAACTCTCCTGTAATAAATGGGGTTACTTCCTCAATGAGACGTGCTTCGGCTTCTGTAAAGCTGAGTGCGTCTACCAGATAGGGCTCTGTCACTTTCTTGTTCATCCCGTTTTCCGCTACCTTTTCGTAGCGGATTTTTCCTTCAAACCATGTGTGCATCATAATTTGTCCTCCATTATTTTTTCGCGTTGAGCAATCATGGCATCGGCCATTTCGTATGATAATTTAGCTATCATCTTCTCGTCAAATGCTGTATATGTCTTATGATTCAGACCAAAGAATCGTTTGATCCTGCCTGTTAATTTCAGATTATTTGAAACTGTTTTCTCCATGAGCACCTTCATCGCTTCCATAGCGATGTGGTCTCTGCTGATATTACTTCCTGCCATAGTTATTTTATTTAGAATATTGTTTTCTGATCCAAAGAATTGTCATCACGCAGTAGTTGGCCAGATCGAGATATGTATCTTCAAGCTTTTCGTCCTTCACCTGCCCTTCACCATTATTTTTAATCAGGGAATTTATTCTTCGAATTTTGTCACCGATGCGGATTTTAGCTACCAGTATTCCGTCTTCGTCCATTGACTTTTCAAAGGCGTTTCCATAGTCGGCATTCTTTTTGCGGTAGGTGTAAAGCTGTTCCTGGCTGATTTCGGCCATAGAAAGCGTAACTTGCGCATAGTGTTGATATGCAGCACGGGCAATGCTTGTAATATGCAGCAAGCCTTCTATCCGGTCTGAATAGGTAAAATCATCCTTAAAACATGGCTTGAACAAATTTCCTATTCTGATATGATAAAGATTAGGATCTCCACCTGCCATTTTATCGTAAGATACCAGCTCGTGCAGCACCTCTTCAAACTTCTCAACCATTTCATCCATAGTTTCTTCTACAGGATTCTCCGGTTGTTTCTCTCCTTCTTCGTTATCATCAGGTATATTTACCGGTTCAGGCAGTTCTTCCAGAAAATCTTCCGGAACGTCGACTATGTTCCTACCCCACTGACCTACCTCATACCAGAATACAGGTTCACCATCTTTACGAATTTGTCTTGTTCCAAGCACTTTGTAGATTGCAACCTGAGCATTTGAGATACGTTTTAAATCAAATTCCCCCATCTGATACGTCAGGGTCTCATTTGCCAATTTAAGCGCGTCGTAATCTTTCAGCTTTACTACCTGCCCGGCACTGAATTTTGATACGTTAATTTTACCTTCCATATATGTTGCTATTTTAGTTCCTGATGGCTGTTTATTGCTTATGATCTTGCTGAAATCAAGCGGTGGAATATCTATCTTATTACTGATGCACGTCTTATCAACTTCTTTTTTTATAAAAGGCCAGAATCCATCATAGCATTCTAACGGATTATCCGGGCTAGATTCCAGTTTCAGAGGGTCTAATCCAGATGAGTCAATAAAAATTTGATAAAAAAGTCTTCTTAGTTCAGGGTATGTCATCCCACATACTTTGGTTTTATCTCTTTTCTTCTTTCCCATTTTCTTCTGATTTATAGTTGTTATCGTTATATACTTTCTCCATTTCGCGGAAAAGACGTTTGTAAACCTCCGGGAGTGTACCTTTCTCTTTTGTCTCACGTAGGGAAGCAAACAGCACGTAACGGGGGTCTGCACCCAGCATCTTGCCCACGTCCATTACCAGCGGACCGACGACTTTCTCTGCATTGGGATAGCGTGCAATGTCGCCCATGGCCTCCAGTTCCAGCAATCGGTTGATACCTACACCTGCCATGGAAGCAAACTTTTCGCGGGTATAACCGTGCATCTCATACATGGCACGCACGCCCTGACCGAGGTTGAGTTCGTAGCGGCATCCGTCTTTCAGTGCAAGCTGACTCACTTTGACCGTTTTCAGCATACGGAGTGTACGCGCCATTACGTCGGCATCCGCACGCGCTATGTATTCTGCCATAGCCTTCTTTGTGCCAAACACGTTGTACAGATAGCGTAGGGTAAGCATACTCAGTGTGCCGTGATTGCTGTAGACTTCCTGACGAAGCTTTCTGAGAGTAATGGATTCGTTTGTTTCAGGTACTGTGCGGATATGGTCTTCCAGACAGAGGTGACGGAACTTGTCAATCACGCTTTCGCCTTCTGCCTTTGCATCGGGCAGCATTTCCATGACATCGTACACCTCATAGTCGTCCGATTCAGGAAGAGGGAGCGAAGCGATTTCATTCAGCAGCATGCGCACGTTGTTCTTAGTGCCCATGCGTGCCATCAGTGTGCGGTAGTCCTGAAAGCAGAGCTCTTCTCCGGCCATCTTCATGCGCAGACTGGCGATGACGTATTCTATAAACTCTACCTGTAGCGAAACGATTCCGCTCTCCACCAGTTTCAGCAGGTCGTCTTTCACCAGCTCCATCTGGAACTGGGCGGTCAGCGTGCGAACATCTTTCCCCTCCTTATCGGGTATTTCAATGTTTCCCACCATCTCACGCAGCATATCTTTCACCGCAGCCATCATCTTTTCGTTGTGCTGGCTTTTCTGCCGGTTCACCTTCCCTACTCCGTTGAGCAGTCCGTCCACCTTCCGGCACATGCAGTCGTAGAACTCGATTCCGGTGGTACACATCATGGCCACTATCTCCATGTTCGATACAAGGTCGCTCTGGCGCACGTTGCACTTGTCGAGCGCATTCTTTGTAGCAAAATAAATGAGGTTGATTTTTTCTCCGTAGGTTTTCCAGAAGATGTTCTGAAGCTTCTGTGTCAGTGTGCCGCCCCCCCTAATAAAACTTCCGGACAGCCCGGGGTGGATGGTTTCTGTAAAGGTACGCACCTGCATGGCATCGTGCGCATTGCATCGCTTCATAAGGTCACTAGACAGATTTACCAGTTCGTTCGCTCTGCGCTTCATGTTGTGACGCATCAGTCCGCGTTCCTTCAGGCAGGAAACCACTTCGTAGATGTATTTCTGAGTGATATTGGTCATCATGATTCCTACCATGAGCAGGTGGGCGTTCAGAATGTCTGCACTGGCCATGCGCTGCTGTGCAGTGTAGCGGTCAAACCGGTTTCGTGTGACGGGAATCATGGATTTCGGACGGCTGATAGAAGCCGCAAGCCCTGTTTCAGAGCTTTTCCCCTTCATGGGTAAAATGGTGGAGGGAGCCTGCAAGAAAGGATTGTTTCCCAGATTCCCTGCCGGGTTTGTAAATTCGTTCATATCGCTAAATGATTAATCTGTTCGTATTAAAAAGGAAGATCATCCTTTTCGTCAGTCATATTAAGCGTTCCCTGCGTAGGCTTCTGTGGGGCCGCTTGTGCTGGCTGAGCGGGTGAAGGAGCAGAAACCGGTGCGGGCTGGCTGCCGAAATCGTCGGGCGAAGTAGGAAGCGGAGCAGACGATGATTCTGCCTTCCGCCCTAGCAGACGAAAATCGCGTGCCCATATTTCGGACACATAGCGTTTTTCTCCGGTTCCTTCTGCCTCGTAGCTTCGTGTGCGGAACTCTCCTTCCACATACACCTGCGAACCTTTGCGGGCAAGCTGGCTGATTATTTCGGCCAGATTGTCCCAGGCCACAATGGGAATCCATTCCGTATATTCCTTTGTCTCTCCATTTTCCTTGTTTTTCACTTTACGGCTGCAGGCGATGGAGAAACTTGCTACCTTATGCCCGCTTTCCAGCACTTTATAATCGGGGTCTTTCCCCAGATTACCGATGAATGTACATTTGTTAATCATATCGTTTCTTTTAATCTTTAAACTCTAATTTCTGTTGCATCACTTCGTCTGCATAAAATTCTTTGAAAGACTTCTTGCTTATCCACCATTTCAGGGCCATATCAGGATCTTTCAAAAGCGGTTTGTCCTTCCATTTGTTTTCGATCAACCATTCAATTGTTTTTCTCCAGTTTTTCCCTACATGCGGGAAATCTTTCATTTCTCGCACATTCTGTTTGTAGTTCGACATGGGACACATGATACATCCTATCCTTTTATATCCCTTGTCGTACAGCTCGCAATATTGAATGTGCATTCGTTTCAAGTAGTCCCATACATCCTTTTCAGTCCAGTAAAGGATAGGAGAAACCAGAATTTTGTCTTTCCCACCTACACATGTCACCATTTTTTCCTGATGCTCGCTCCACTGGTCAAATGTTCCGGAGAATTTACGGTCTCCCGTTTCAATTTCATTTCTTTTCTTCCGGTTCTTACTCTCCGATTTGCGTATTCCAATCAGGGTAACTTTCCCTGCACCTGACATTTCCTTAAACTCTTCGCAGCACCATCTCACAAGCCGGGTCGGAAGACATCCTTTCTTCTTTGCCATATCATATATGCTCATTTTGGGTTTTATCAGTTCCACGTCCGGATAGTTCTTTTTTACGAAACGTATAACTTCAGGTGGGTCCACGCTTGTAAGGTTCATGTGAGCCTTGAATTTCACCCCCCCCCCTGTACGGCAAGGTGATAGAGGACCTGCGAGTCTTTCCCACCAGAAAAAGCCAGATAAAAGCCGTTCTCAGGGTCCATTCTCAGTGCCATCTCTTCACTCTTGCGCAGCAGATTAATGGAGTATTCTATTTTTTCGTCTAATGTCATTTCTTTTAAATATTCAGTCCCGCGCCGGGGAGTCGAACCCCTGAAATGTGAATTTTTCAAAACTTTAAAACTAAACATTATGGAAAACGTGCGCCGACGCACTTCACGCGGGAGCCATTTTATTCAACTTGGCTATTTAGAACTAATTACTTTTTCTTCACCAGGATTGCTCTGAAACCATATCTGAATACCCAGGAATTTCGCTACCCTGAACTCGATTCTTGCTCCACGGCTTGACTTCCAGTTCTGCTGCAGGTAGATGTGACCGCAACGGGAAAGCAGCAGAATGTCCCACACCATGTGCATCCAGTACGGGCGCGATGGTTTCAGTCCGAGAATGATAGGATTCACGGGAGTGAAACCCATCTCGGCAATCTCCTGATCTGCATTCTCAAAGTTCTTGTATGCCTGGAGGTAGGAAAGACCGCCTATTTTACCGGAGTTATAGCATTTTATGTTTTTCTTTGCCATGTATTTCAGGTTTTACTAAGGGCTCCGCACGGATGCGGAACCCTGAATTTACAAATACCTTTTATCACCCAACATGTCATTGTATGACATGGCAAATGTAACAATTTTAAACCGAAATCGCATTAAAATTGTTGCTAAATTTCATAAAACCTCCGATTTTACATGGATTCTTGCTGATGTAACAGATGCAATTCGCTGAATAAGTGATAGATAAATGCCATCTTTGTCTTTTATGGTAAAAACGACGCTTCGTTCTACCCCTTTTTTGGCATTCCGGATAGATATTTCGGGCTCTTTTCCTGCTTCAATCCACTCCATGAGTGCAGCCGCTGTGTACGACTGTTCGAAGCATAGAACGTAGGTCCGATTGGCGAGTGTGAGCATAGATTGACATACTCCCACACCTAAAGGAATGGGATTTCAGTTCACACTAATCGTAAGGTTTACCAGTTCAGTAATGAAAAACGTCTGGAATGTTTGGGCTGTAGCATTTCCATTTTCCGCAGTCGTTCGTCGTCAATCACCACATTCGGAACATCGCACGAGTCGCAGTATGGTTTCATCACACGCACAATACCGAGCGCGACGGCCATTACCAGCAGGCGCTCGGCTGAATCGAGCGTGGCCCCTTCGTACCGGCTTCCGTGACCGCGTGCCAGAATCCATGGAGCGCCTTCCGGACGATTGCTGTAACGCATCACGCGAGGAAGACCCTTCACAGCCGAAAGCACAAACATATATTTTTCTTCCAGCCGGCTACGGCAAAAGGTATGCGCACCTTCCGTAAGTCCCGGAACGGTTACGGTTTCTCCGCAACGCTCGTTTGTGCGGTAGGTGGCATACTGGTATATGTGGTTTATTGTGTCGGTGGTGACGTTCATAATCCTATCTTACTACAAGATTATTCTTTTCAACCAGATGCACATAGTTTATCTGAGCCAGACAGTCGGCCATCGGAGTGTGTCTGTCCGCTACCTTCGGAGGGAGGAGACCTGCACTATCCAGAGCATCCATGTTGTAAAAACTATTCAAATTATTAAAATCTATTCTGTTTTTTGCATAAGTCACGCAACCCTGAAAGGACTGCTGTACCTTATCGGACGCAACAACCGCCCGCTACCGGTTATCTGACTGATACAATCAGAATCACCGACTACTTTTCTTAAAATGTTTACTGCTCCATTTACATCGGCATTGATGTATCTGCCTGTAGAAGAACGGAACAGTCCACGTTTTACTCTCTTTCCGATATACGACTCATGTTTCCCGATTTCTTCCTTTGCAAGCGCATCACACTTTGATGTATAGGATTCTTCATTTTCCACGAACCGTATTCCAGCCATTCTACATTTATATTTCAGATAGGAAGCCAGTCTCGCAAACGGAATCTGCACAAACTTCTGATTGTTGCGCTTTCCGATGTTTACCGACTGCTTCCAGCCGGTGTTGTAGCCTACAACTAAGTTTCCTATTCTGTTTTCTATAAGATGATTGACTATCATGCGGCTGTATTTATGAAATGCGTCCTCAAAGTATCTGTCACGCTTTTCATAAAGATTTTGCATTCGCTTTGTAGCTTTCTTTATTCCCTGCTTGTCCTTTATGCTTTTCAGCTTTGCAAGCTGACGGTTAAAGTTCCCGTTGTAAGACTTCAGGAACTTGCCGCTGTAAAGAAAGCTGCCTTTATCCGTTACCATCGTAGCCAGATTATCGATGCCTAAATCTATTGAAGCGTATTTGGACTTGTCTAAATCTGCATCTTTAACCTCTTGACGGTAAACTATTTCAACTTTCAGTTTCTTGCCGGAAGGAAGTATTCTTACCTGCTGAAAGTTCTGAATACGTTCCTTGTACTTATCCCATTGAGGAATAAGAATTTCCAAATCTTTTGCAAGTCGGATTTTCCCATTTTTTATAATTGCAGACTGATTCGGATAATACAGGTTGAACAGGCCGCTTCGCTTTCTGAAAGACGGTAGCTGCGGCATAGCCTTATATTTAGCAGGATTTGTTTTGAAATCCTTTATAGCCTTGCAGTATGCTTTTATGTTCTTGTCTAACACCTTTAGTATTTGTTGCGATACCTGAGCTTTCAGGAGCCTGTAATTTATCTCTCCCTCAAGGTTAGGCGTATTCTTCATCAGCTTATCCATATCGGCATACCACAGCCATTTGTTCTCATTCTTGAGAGTCTGACGGAACAGGTATAAAGCCTGATTGTAGAGGTTATTTGAAACCTTGCACAAGTTTACAAGATGTTCTGTTTGCGGTATGTAAAAGCTATAAATCAAGTTCATTTTTCAAGTCCTCCTTTATCAGTTCCATTTTCTTTTTCCGTCTTCTTGAATACATCTTCTTCGTTGTAGTCATATAGCAACCAGAAAAATATTAAACGGATTCATTCTTTCTTTTGTATATAGGTTTTTCACGAAGCACATCCAGCGCCATGTCGGCCTTTCGCACCATGGCCAGCGTTTCCGACGCATAGAGGTCGCCGGCAGCCATGCGTGCCAGAAGTATCTCGCGGTATTCCACACGCGAAACTACTTCACCAATTACCGGAGGCTTGCGGAAAAGATTCACCTGGTAGCTCATACTTTCTTCCGTTTTGATTCAAACTCCTGCTGGAGGATGGTTTCGTATTCCTCGCCCAGCGGATAGCGGCTGCACAGGTACGCCTTTCCGTTGTAGATAAACCACTGAGGAGTGTGCTGGCGGTTTATGGGAATGCCAAACGCTACCCGGAAATCGTCGGAGGTCACGTCCGGCAGGTCCATGATTTTACGTGCTATCTCCTGCCCTTTCTCGTTCTGCATATTCGGGATATATTCTCCCTTACCGATAAACTGGTAGGCAAAAAGGTTGGGAACTCTATGGAACTTCAGGCTGCCAATGCCTACTCCCGGGAACAGTCGTCCCGGACGGTCCGTCCGCGATTCAGCACCCAGACAGGCGGCAAGTTCGTTGGCCGCTTCCACCGCTCTATTCCCTTTCTCAATCAGTTCCTGAATGCAGCGCCCGCGATGCGTGTTCGATAGCGACACCTTGTAGTAATATCTTTTTTCTTCCATGCCGTTTTCAGATAAATTGTTTTATAAGACTAATGATTCCATACAGGCAGAATCCTACTACCAGAGCCAGGCCAATCAGTATAAGGCATCCCTGCATGGCCATCTTCTTAAATTCATTCATAATCCACTCCTTTCTCCAGCGTCATGCCGGGAATGTAATACATTCCGCAGGTGTTCAGTTTTTCGAGTGCCGTCTGGATGCTCTTCTGTGAATTGTTCACGTAGTTCACCAGATATGCTTTCTTCCCGTTGTACATAGCAGGAATGAATACCGGCATCACCTGGTTCCACGGCAGCACACCTCGCGGCACATTACGCATCAGGCAGTCGTCTGTGGGAATTTCCTCGGCATCCTTTGGCAGATGTTCAAGAAAAATGTGTGAGTCGCCTTCCTCGGCGAGCGTAGTAATAAGGGGATTTTGCAGTTTAGAAAACAGAGCTTTGTTAAGCTCTCTGCGTCGTTGGTTAGTGTAGATCATTTGCCCTGCTTTAATGGTTAATTCATTGTTTTTCTTTTGCATGGCAAATGTAACAATTTTAAGCAAGAATCGCATTAAAATTGTATCTAAAATTCAAAAAACCACCGGTTCACTCCTGAACCGGTGCTGAATATCAATTAATTGAAGTGTATGTTTTTTACCGTCTGTTTTCCTCTTCAATGCTGGCAATCATTTCCTCGTAAACTTGCGGAGTTATTGCTGGGTCCTCTGTGTCGGTCGTACCTATTTGCCGTATCACCACTTCACATCCCAGAAAGTGAGCCATGCGCAGGAAGTTCACTATGTGCGTGTCTTTCCCACGAGAAATGTCGCGTATAGCTTCGTAGGAAACGCCCGTATCTTTGTCGGCCGTCATGAAGTGAACTCCGCAAATCTCCGCACGGGTAAACAGGAATTTACCTATTTCCTTTGCCGATTTAATGGCGCTGTCCGGATAACGCGGAGGATTTTTCGGCAGATTCAGTGCGCGATGAATGTTGTAGCGGCGGTATCTTACCACCAGATAGCCTGCGAAAAGCAGGACGCAGATAACTGAGAAAATTGTTGTTCCATCCATAATTTTACTCTATTTCGTTTAAACTTTCAATTGATTCTTCAATGCTTGAGAGGGCTTCTTCCATGTATTCTATGTACTCTTGCATCCGCTCTCCTTTTTCTGATTCCTGGAAAGACTCAGGGAGGTTATCAAAGGCTTCCTGTTCTTCGTCTTTGAGTTCTTCAAGTTCCTCATATACTTTTCTCAACGACTCTCTTACGTCTTCGATTTCTTTTCTTCTTTTCTTATTCATACGTTTATAATTTAAAAATGAAGAAGGCCGGCGGGGTATTACTCTCCGTCGGCCTTTGCTCTAACTTAAAACTTCGCTTCACAGCGGTATGAAATTATGAATTATTTTATATGTGAATTTTTGCTTTTTAGAATAATGTTTTATACATTTGCATTGTCCTTCAATGGATTTGAAACAATTTCTACTATTTGTAGATTCTAAAAAGTAAGCTTACTCTTTTAATCGTACCAGAAGGATTTTAAAAGGCTACCATGCGGTAGCCTTTTTTTATTTCTATAAACCAGACTACATCATCATACTTCCTCATTCGTTTCGAGTGTGCATCCTATCCGATCTTTGTCCTGATTTCTTCTATTATCCGATTGCACTCCTCTTTGGATATTTTCCCTGAATACGTTTCATCTACTTCCTTTTCAAATTCTTCCATGTTTCCACGAAAATCTTCACAAGTAATTTCCACTTCATTTTTTTTAGTCCGGTAGGCATGTATGTGGCTAATGAATGGGCCTGAAAGATTGAACCCACAATGGCTCTCATTGTCCTTTATCTCGGCATTGCCACGTATCCATGTAGGGCAGTGTACTAATTCGTTGTCATCTATCTCAGCATCATATACGTGGGCATTCTCGCATATTATAGTCTCGCCACATACAGAGGAACAGCCATACACCTGTGCATTGCCATATATATCAACATTACCATATATATGAGCATTGCCATATACGTGGGCGTTCTCATATATACTAACATATCCATATACCCAGGCTTCACCATATATGTTGGCATCGCCATACACTTCAGTATTACAATGTATGTTAGCGGTATCGTAAACCTTAGCGTACCCATATATTTGAGCTTCTTCATGCACCTCGGCATCACCATAGACTTGAGCGTTACCATATATTTGTGCTCCGCCATACACTTCGGCATATCCATACACTTGAGCATTACCATATATTTGTGCTCCGTCATACACATCGGCATTGTCATACACTTGAGCATTACCATATATTTGTGCTCCGTCATACACATTTGCATCGTCATACACTTGGGCGTTACCATACATTTGGGCTTTATCATACACCTCGGCATATCCATACACCCGGACGTTCCCATGCAACTTTGCATCACCACACACCTCTGCGTCATCATATACCTTTGCGTTATCATATACCTGGGCATTGCCGTACACCTGAGCATCACCGAACACCAGAGCATCGTCATGCACCCAGGCATCACCTTTATGGCTAAGGTTACTTTCTTTTTCAACATAACCTCCCAAGTCACCTTCTTTGGCGTACTTAAATGATTTTATGCATTTGATTTGAAACAATTTTTCCCCACTTGCGAGTTTTATGAATTTGTCAGTCAAAATAAATTTCTTTTCCATATTCTATACAGTTTTTCCCGTGTGCCTCACGTTTTAGATTAGAAAATTGTAGTCCGACTGGGTATTACTCCCGGCCGGACTTAAAACAAGGTTTTTAGTCAGGATTATTCACTAACTAAATTCTGGTAGAAGAAATAATCAAGCACTATTACCAGCACTTTTGCTTCTTTGTCGTCGTACCAGTCATCGAAGTCGGCTTTAATTCCGGAATTTGCAAGAATAGTTTCATTATATTCTTCTTCGTCCATTTCGCTGAAGTCGCATCCTATTTCATCAGGAAGATTGTCAAGATCTATATCCAGCCCTTTTATACTGTCAGTGTGGATACTATGATTTTCCCCTCTATAGACATAAATTTCTACATCTGCACAATTAGACGCTAATTCTTTCAGGTAATTTTTTTCGTAAGTTATCATAATTCAACTCTTTAATTGGTTAATATTCTATTTCTTATACTAAAAGTGACCAAAGGTTCATTACTTTACTTCGGCCTTTGAACTAACTTAAAATTCCGCTTCACAGCGGCTGGAATTATCTTTTCAGTAAAAATTCTCCTGCTTTTCGCATAGCTTTTGCCAAGTCTAATGCGTTTTCTATCTTGTCAATTACTTTTACATTTTCAATATCTGAACTAATTCCCATTGTTACTTCTCCTGTAAATCTGGGATATGTGTTTCTTCGGATCATAGTCTTTCCGTTTTCTTTGTACAATTCAAAAACTGGAATAGTATGATTAGATTTGTCGCAATCACAAATAGAAAACTCAGGCATCAAGTCTTCTTCTGATGAAGAAGCAAGTATGTTTCCACACAGAGGACATACGTGTGCATACAAACCTCTGTGAATCATTGTTACATTTTTAATCTTCATTGTAAAATATGGCTTGAATTTTTTTTACTACCTCATTTTTTCTTTTCACATATTTATCATGGTCATAACAGAATTTTTGCATATTTTCAATCAGATAATCATACATTCTCGGTTCTTTACCTACAGATTTTATTAAAGAAAATATTTCTTTTTTTGAAGATAAATATATATCAGCGTATTTATCTTCTGACCATCTATAAAAATCGGTCTTATTACCAAACTTAGACGTGTGGTGCCATTCTGATACATAGATTACACCTGCTCTATCTAAGTAATCAAAATGTGAAGCCGTAACTGAATATTCTTTTTTAAAATCTGTTTTAGGATAAGCACCCTCATTACGAGCAGATACAGCTCTTTTACTCATTGAATAACCTACATAACCTGAGTTGCCTCCTATTCTTTTCATAATGATATACAGTTTTACGTGTGTCTCACGATTTATATTAAACATTTGTAGCCCGAAAGAGTACCATCTCCGCCGGACTTGTTCTAACTTAAAACTAACTTGTGGAATTATTTTGTTAACGGTTTATATGTATTTCCCATAATTCTAAAAGTTTGACGTTGTAAATATAGTTATTTTTCTCAAGTAGCCGAATGAAAATCACTTTTCATTCGGCTGATTTACTAACTTAAAAACTAACGCTTCACAGCGTGACCGATGGAACTTTAATATTTATAATATAATGTTGTTTCATTAAAGCATCCATATTCATTATACAATACTTCGGTAAATTTTTACCGAAAGATTAAAAGTTAAACAATAGAACCGGCAAAAGCTGGTTCGGAAACACTAAAGAGGTCATTGAAATGTTGTCAAAAACGAATGGTTAAGCATGAAGAAATGTGCTGAAAAAAGAGAGCTAACCTGCTGATAATAAAGGTAAAAAGTATTGCATAATTCGTTATTTCTTAGTAAATTAGAAGTCTCTGAACTCTTCTGATTATGACTAAAGAAACACTCCTTATGCAATACCAATCCGAGTGCCTGTCGGCTCTCAAATCAGTAGCGAATATACACAAACCTTTTGAAAAAGCATTCATGGACACCATGAAATTATTCATGGCCATCCCGGATCGTATAAATTTCCTTCAATTGGGCAGATATGGCTGTTTCTCAGAACAGACTTATCGTAACCTTTTTGAGCATGAAACTTTCGACTGGTTTGCGTTCAACGGATCTGTCATCAGCAAGCATCTCACAGGCAAAAGAAAAGCCATTGCCATCGACCCTTCCTATATTCCCAAATCAGGCAAGAAGACACCTTGGATAGGTTACTTCTGGTCTGGTTGTGC
>ENA-UESK01000548-UESK01000548.1-human-gut-metagenome-genome-assembly--contig:-NODE-548-length-17649-cov-4.794730_pt1 | contig 17649 bp, 20 predicted proteins | sample MGYA00243006_ERZ508007 | MGnify/ENA primary metagenome ERZ508007 (study PRJEB26167, sample SAMN06115452) | human gut metagenome | host: Homo sapiens | place: China:Jiangsu | collected 2015-08-21... | reverse complement strand
ACTATAAAATGACGAATGGAAGAAATCTTCACAGACTCCCTCCATCCTGAAAACAACCTTAATTACCTTTACTTAATGTTTTCTTATAATACGCTTATCATAGGTGACTATACCTATTTTATAACTTTAATATCCATGCCATTTACATTTATCTTTACTTCTTGAATCAATGCTACATCTTCATTTTCTGAGAACGGTATTGTTGACTCAAATATCGCCTCAATAGCTCTTTGTGCCCCTTGCTCATTATCTGATTTCTTATAAGTTACAATTCCTATATTGGAAAATCTCATTCCTATATGATAAGGAAAATCATTATAATTAAACAACACATAAGGGTTTCTTTCCTGAAAGATTCTATATTTTTGCATCTGAATTATAGCATAAGCCTCTCTCTCATACCATAATCTTACTTTATATCTTATTGTTGCTGTGAATAATTTCACTACCTGCTTCTCATCCTCATAATCAAAAGACTTAGGCCACAAAGAATCCTCTGATATACTCCTTGCTATTTGACAGATAGGATATTCTGCCTGGGGCCATAAATTGTAAGAAGTATCAAAATCATCTGTAAACTCTATCTTCTTTATTCTTGAATCAAATCTTACAAGATGCTCTACTAATCCTTTCTCAAAAGCTAAAATCATATCAGTCTGTCCAAATTAGAAAGTACATCAGCCCCAAAAGGCAGCTGCTCCTTAACACTAAAATCTGTTCTATTCGGATGCAGCATACATGCTATTATATTAGGATTCTCTCTATTACAAGGCTTCACATTGGAAACCTTGTAATCAATATTATCAATCGTTACATAATCTCCAACTCTTAATGTTCTTGGCAACCCTGTTAACGACAAATACATTATCCAAGGCAAATCTTTTCCATCATCAAGTAGAATCCCTAATGCATTATTAATATAACTTAAATCAGGGTTCCTCTTCAGGATTATTTGCTTAGAATACCTCTCAACAGGAGTTGAATGAGTGTCTCCATAGTGGTCTCTTACCACATCACAAAAAGTAATCACTACTCTTTGCCTTAAAGGGTGCCTCCTTACTTTAACATCAAACATTCCTGTCATAAACCGACAAACTTTGCTTAAACGAGGATCTATCTCATTATTAGCCTCCTTAATTTCAATTATTTCCGACAAAGGCTTGACATCATCAGATTGCCGATTAACCTTATCTGCAATCTCTTCTTCCTCTCTTACAAACCTATTATAGTCTTGTAAGTGTACATCTTTCTTAAGTCCCTTGTTCTTATCTACGGAAACTATTTGCATAATTAACCCTTCTTGTTTACTTTCCTAACCGTTCCTCTATAATTAGTCTTTTGCATAGCTTTAACTTTTCCTTGAGAAACCTTCTTGCCGAATTGATACTTGGCTGAAGCTGTTTTTAACTTTACCATACTATTTATGTTTAAGATCCGTGAGAATATAAAGAGATTCCATCTTTTAACTCATCGACAAGTTGCTTACAATCATCTCTAAATTTTTGCAAAGATGTTGTATTCACCTCACTATTATCTGAATTTAATGTTACACTCTCTATAACAATTATCTCCTTAGAAGCCATCTTATAAAGAACATAAGCTTTAAAGAACTTAAAATCATCTCCTTCAAGGAAATCTATGTCAGATGTTCTCAACCTTCTTTTATAAGTCACATAAGCAGGGAAATACCTTAACAAAAGAGTGTTACTGGCTTTAATATAATTCTTCTTTACATAAATGTTTCCCTGTACAGGCATTGTGGCGTATTGAACTGATAATACAGCTACAGTATCTTCTGGCATTTGTGTCTGATTTGCAGACGCTGTCATATAATCAGTTACAAATAAATCTGACCTAAGCTCCCTTACACAAGTGTTTATTAAATCCTTTAAGGAGAAATCATTATCATCCTCTGGAATTCCTCCCCAAACTGACACTGACTTTGGTATAGGGTATTCTGACCATAAAGACTTTTCTAAACTCATATAACTTATTTTATCAAAATATACAGAAAGAGGAACTACACAAATCAGTAGCTCCTCTTACACTTATTATAGGCCCATTCTTCATAATATAATCTTTTAAGCTCTTTCTTTACAAATGCTGCTCTTTCAAGCAACATTTTTCTCACTTCTCTTTACCATACGCTTACAGCAACTAATCAACTCATGTACTTAAAATATTACTATGCTTGATAACCTCTTCTTTGAAGAGAGGATTTCTCATAAACAATTTAAATATTTCTTCTTCAGAAGCACAATGACTTGAATTCTTTGAGAAAATCATCAACCTTCCATTTTGGTCTACTCTTAAACGAAATCCAAGAAAAGGAAACATTTTACAATCTGAAATGAAATCCAGCACTGAAGAATAGACTAACTGTTGCACCTCTTTCTTTTTATCCTCATATTCCTTCTGAATCTCATCAAATTCTCTAACAACCTCTACTAACTTCTTAATTCTATTCATATTTTTAATCGATATTTAAAATTACCTGAATTGCAGACAGGGTAAAATCCAAGAGCTGCAGCTAAAGTTTGCTCTGTACAAGGCTCTGGTAAATCCAATCCCATCTCTTTATAATACTGAAGAAGCTTTTGCTTCTGAAAATGCTGTCTGTTTATCACATCTCCTATATGATATTCTACTCCTCTATACTCAGTAGTTTTAGAAGCCCAGTACTTGTATATTGAACCTGACTCTCCTAAATAATCGAACCCCTGCTTAGCATAAAAAGTTTGAGTCGGGTCTGGAGACAAGTCTCTATTACAGTAAGACATAACCTCTTCAACTCCAAGTGCCTTCAAATACTTAACAGCTTCTTTTAAAAGAGTTGTGTAACCTCCTACAATAGTATAACCTCTTTGAGTAGCAAATCTACCTAATTCCCATGCATTAGTATGACGTGATTGAATTCTTCTATTCAAGAGTGACAAACAGCAAAGAATATAATAACGTTTTCCTTCCTCCTCTACATAAAATTTAGTCCTAATTTCCGTAGAAACAAGAGCATAATACTTGGAACATCGAACTGTACCATCTGCATGATTATACTCAAAGAAAATATTACCAATCTTAGCTGGTATTTCTTTTAAAGAAAGCTTACGAGCATATACTCTTTTATTTAACCCTAGCTTTGATGCAATTATGGATTTACATAACCCATCAGAAAATCTCTCCCAAAGATGATAGAGCTTAACACCTTCCTTAAGGCAAGTTTCAGTCTTCATTGCATGATAATTCTTAGGTTTCTGAGCAGAACCGCCTGTATGATGACTACTATAATCATTGAACTCAAATGCTATCATAAGAGCAGGGATATACATATCCAAACTTAAGCTGCCCTCAACATAATTAAATAAAACTTCATGCTCCAACTTTTTTGATTCTAACCATAGTTGAATAGACTGACTTCTAGTTGAAATCTCTTCACTTTGAGCAACTTCAACTTTTACAGTTGTTTCTAATTTAGAATTGTCTTCCTTACTCTTTCCTTTAGATTGATTAAAAGCTCTCGAAGATTTTACATAATCTTCAGACTTATACCAGGCTAAAAACTTAGTAGACTTCATAAAGAAATCTCTAATTAAAGAATCTGAAACTCCTAACAAACGTAACCAATTTGACACAGGCAACTTAAATAAAAGAACATCTTCCGGAAAGAAACTCTCAAAATCATCAGCCTGTACTAAACCTATAGTAGGAATAAACCTAAACTCATCGAGGTTAAAGAAATATTTAACAGAAAACCCCTCATCTTCTATGATTTCTCTGTAATTACCTTCACCTGTTCTAAAGCAAAAGAGAACTGATTTAGGCACTTCACGACGGGACTTCAGCTCTCTACCTCTAATATCATAGGAATAAACATCTTTATTTCCTATAAACTCACGAAACTCAGTAGAAACACGAGAAAAGAAACGATAAGTTTTACGATCAGGATCATTAATCTTAGCACAAGCATCTTTAACTGACATTGACTTATCATAAAACTCTTGAGGATAAATATGCTTCCATGAATCTGCATTCAGAAATCCATACCCCTTAAGCATTCCTAACTCCGCTATATTTTGATAAATCAAATCTGTGATTATTATACCCTTCTCACGTAATTTCCTTGATAGAACCTTGGTAGAATCAGAACTTAAAATCATTTCCCTAAGTTCCTGAGTTAGTGGCTTTGACAAGACCAAATCCACATCACCAAGTCGACAAGGAATATCAAATTCATTTGACGAACATTTCTTTCTCATACATCTTTAAATTATAACTTTATTTTGTATATGCCTGAATTGAACACTGAATAAATATTATCATCACCTTTTAATAATTCCCACTCATCATCTGTCAACAAATGAGACTTATACCTTATTCCTTCTTTAGTTACGACTCGTGCCAGCCAATGCCATTCTAAAACAGACTCTTCTACCAGTTCATAATCCTTAAAAGGAGATAAAGACAAATCTGGGCACTTATCTCGATCTTCATAATAAACTTCTCCCTGCAAGTACTTTTTAAAAACAGATAAAATAGCTTTCTTTTCAACCAGTGTTAAGAACCCTTCAAACTTATGATTCTCTTTCTTAAGAGATCCTAAATAATTTCCATTAACATCATTAATCTCTACTCCATCAGTAGACAAAGCTGCTGTACCCAAACGATATGCTTCTGGATTTAGAATACACCATACCGTTTTCTTAATATCATCAATAGGCTCATTCTCCCAAAAATGATAAAGAGAAATTCCATTCTCCCAACAGATATCTGTTTTAAGCTTATGATAATCCTTTGATTTAGCCCATCTTCCTGCAGATGAATGATAATTAAATCCATTGAATTCTAATCCAGAAGTTAGCTTAGGAAGATAAATATCAATCTCAAATGGATTTCCTCTACCTGTAAAAGTTAACTCAGTTCCTCTAAAGGAGGAAATAAACTCCTCACTCAACAAGTGCAAATATTCTCTTATCTGAAGCTCCCTTTCAGAGACAAAACCTCTTTCTGTGCATTTTGGGCATAAAACAATATTATGTCCAGTAAAAGTTGTATCATATACAAATCCACACCTTTTACACCTTACAGGAAATCTTCTTCTCTTTGATGCTCTCCCTTCAAACATCTTATTATATTCATCAAATAAAGGCTCAATACTATTATCTTCACATATTTTATAGAGCTTAAGAAGTTGATTACCTTGATTCTTAGATTCAGTACAATAAGGGCAATTTCTTACTCTATCTTTTACAAGTGTAGTTTTATAGATAAGACCACACTTCTTACACCTAACTTCATACTCATAAGACCTTCCTTTAAACTTCTGCCCTTCTAATAACTCAACATTGCTCTCCCTCAAAACCTTCTTTGCACCTTCAACAGAAAACTCTTTACCTTTCTTATTAAGAAGTTGACATTTAATACATGGACTTACTTTTACATCAATTCCGGACATAACTTCTGAAATCCTATTTTTGCTGACATACCAATTGTATCGGCACAAGCCTGTTCTTCTGCCACATCTAATCCCATCTGACGTAATGTTTCCTGTTTTGAAACTACAATCGTCTTTTTGGTATCCATTATCGTTCCATCAAAATCAAATATTATAAGTTTTATATTCATAATTTGTATACCTGTTTTCCCTCTAATCCCCTAGTTTTTTCACGACTTCCTCAAACTCATAAAACAAATCAATATACTTTACAACAATTGTATTGCAGTGCTTTTTTACAATTTCACAATCATAATCATGCGCAAGTTCATTTCTCACTTTTAACATATCCATCCATGCATCATCTGAAATTAAATTTGCCTTAAAAGCTTCCCGCAGGACTTCCCTTGGCGAGCCTGCCACAAAACCTGTTATCGCGTAATACTGCACCAGTATATCTTTCATAACCTTCCATGACAAATCAAATGTTATACTAAATTTAGCACTTGTCCCACTTAATACAAAAGAATCTGATAAATCTCTTTCCCTTGCCTCCGACAACGCCTCCAGTGAATTACAAAAAGATTTAAAACGTCTGCTAAATTTTTCGTCCATATTGCTTAATATCCTCCAATAACAATTCATTCCTGCAAGTATCCATATTTAATAAATCCACGCTGTAAAGTGTCGGCAGTTCTTCTATTTTTTCAACAAGTTCGTCAAAACATTCCACTCCTGACACCGCTATATCAATATCACTGCGTTCTCTGGCTGTCCCCTTTGCCCTTGAACCATATAAAATCACTTCATCTGCCTGAAAATCCCTGCACAGCTTTGAAACCTCACATATCACTTCATCTGCTTTCATCAAAATCACCTGCCCGACATTCTTATATCCTAAAACATGTACTGTATCTTTAATATATATTATCAAAAAAAAGCAATTCCGTATAGCAGAAATAATAACAAGCGGTCAGTCAAGTCAAGTGACAACGGTGAACTGACCGCTTGTTATTATTTACCATTATTTACATATTCCGCAGTTCCTCCCGGCTCCCTATCTCCAGTTTTTCAAAAATATGCTGCATATGTTTTTTGACTGTCGTTTCGGAAATGACCAGTTCTTCTGCAATTTCCTTATTAGAGCGCCCGGAACATGCCAGTCTTGCGACCTCTGCCTCCCTCTGGGTCAGTCCTTTTCCTTTCTGCCGCTTTCCGCGGCGGTTGATTTATTTTATTTACACCTTTTATTTATCAAATCCGGCTGAAAATAAAAATACTACCATAGACGAATCCTGGTAGTATTTTTAGTAGTATCTTTATTTTGGGCCTATTTTAAGCCTTTTTTCATGCGTTCAATCTCCGCATCCAGTGAATCCTGTGTTGAATCTTCACCGGCTGCATCTTTCTTTTTCCCCTTATGCTTTTCTTCCTTATATGCATCGGAGAATAAGACTTTTGCAACAAATCCTGCTCCACCAAAAATCAGCACAAGCATAACAACCCATTCATACATTGATATTGAAACCATATAAATATTTGTATTTAAAATGATGGATGCTACAATCAAAATGACACTCAATGCCGTAAACAACTTCGATGCAAAAGAGGCTCCGCTTGCAAACATCCATATAATACCGATAATAAACGGAATCATAATCATCCCCGAGTTCAAACGGACACCACCAAGCATAATTGTTCCGCCGTAACCGAACCAGCCGGACGATACAACCACTTTCTGGGATAAAATAAACAACCCCACAATCAACATAACAACTCCGGCTACAAACTGTTTTAATTCATTTTTTGCACTTTTCATACACTACCTCTTTTCTCCTTTGAAATTTTACTCCGTATCCTTTTTTTATTTTACCCGCTTCTTTTTTCTATGGTAAACCATCAGCGTTATCCCAAGCGCCACGATAAAAACGGAAATAAACTGGGAGGTGGACAAAAATCCGACCGCCCCACGGTAATCATTTCTTAAAAACTCAATCAGAAATCTTCCGATACCGTACAGCAGTAAATAAATACTGCCAATATCGCCTGTTATCAGCTTTTTCTGCTGATATAAAAACCGGTGTGCAATCCATATCAGGATTGCGGCAATTAAAAAATCCCCTGCCGCTGAAAGAAGCTGTGTCGGAATAAGCTTTATGCCTGCCGGCGCCATGCTGTCTGCTGGAAATGTAATGCCCCATGCGGCGGTTGTTTCCCGTCCGTAACAGCAGCCTGCCAGAAAGCATCCGATTCTGCCAAAGCCCTGTGCAAGTGCCACTTCCGGCATAATTAAATCAAAATACTCCAAAAAGACGAGTTTTTTGACTTTGCAGTAAATCCACGCCGCAAGCACCCCGGCAATAATGCCGCCGTAAACAACAAAGCCTTCTGACCCCAGCACCGCAAGCGGGTCTTTTAAGAAATCCTTAAAACTTACAATCACATACAAAAGCTTTGCACCCAGAAAGCCGCAGACTCCTGCAAGAATGGCAATATCAATGACCGATTCGTCTTTTAACCCCAGTTTTTTTGCCCGCATACAGCCAAGCGCCAATGCCAGCAGAAATCCAATGCCAATCATAAAGCCATATCCGTGTACGTGAAAATTTCCGATTTGAAACAGATCGATTTTCATTGCTGTTTCCTCCCTTTCCGGCTAGTCCATTGCCAAATCCTGTCTTGCTTTTTTCATGCGTTCTTCAAACTGCACATAAAAATCGCGGTCGTCATATGGCTGTGCAAAAAAGCTCTTTAAAATATACATCGTCAGAATCCTGTTCTGCCCTTCATCTAAGCCCTGCTGTGCCGCCTGAATTTCCTTTAAAAAAGCATGCCATGTCACAAGAAATGTATTATACGCTTCTAAATCCGGCGTATCCAGCCACTTTTTCACCTTGATTTTTGTCAGATTGTGCTTGTGACACTCGTCCTTTTGCAGAATATACTGAAAATGGGTATCGTCCTGCCAGTATCTTCCCAGTGGAAACAGACGGCAGATACCCGGTCTTGCGCCGTGAATCCGGCAGCGCTGCTGTTCGTTTAAAAATGTACAGGTTTCGTTTTCCCCTGCCATTTTCAGATTCGGTAAAATCACGCCGTCCACCACATTTAACGCCAGATGTTTCTCCACCAGACTTTCAAACGGCATCTGAAGCTGTCTTGTCAGACGGCAGATATCATACGGGTCTAACACAATCGAATCTCCCATGCCGTGACAGCATACGGAATTGCAGCCCTGACACTGATTCGTATCTGCCTTTACCATATCATTTTCACTATATAACTTTCCATCGGAAATTTCTTCCAGACTGCAGTTTCTAATCATTCTATTTTAACCTATCCAAACAGATTCTTTCTCAAATCGCTGATCTTTGTATGATATGTGGAAATGCTTTCTGAATCCGGTATGTAATTGTTTGGACCTTTCTTAAATACTATTTTTAACAAAATCGGTGTGATAATCGTTGTAATAACAACCACGATAACAACCGGTCCCATAAAGGCACTGCCCATCATGCCGAGTGCCGCACCTTTGCTGGCTACAATTAAGGCGACCTCGCCTCGTGAAATCATGCCGACACCGATGCGCTTACACTGATACGGCTTGTATCCGCATACCTTTGCACCGAGTCCGCAGCCAATAACTTTGGTCAACACCGCTACAATAACTAATACAACGGTAAATGCAATAATCGTTCCTGTCATATTCGGCAGTTCTACCTTCAGTCCGATACTTGCAAAAAATACCGGTGAGAGCAGTAAAAATGAAAGGGTGTCAAAACGGGACTGGATAAATTCAGAACGCTCTGTATTGGAAATAATCAGACCTGCAATATATGCACCTGTAATATCCGCAACACCAAACCACGCTTCTGCCACGTAAGACATTAAAAGGCAGAATACAAAAGCTATGATGGCATGTCTGTGACGTCCGCGGTCAGCGCTTTCAATCCATTTTTTATAAAACTTGTAAAATACAAAACCCACAACACCTGCAAATACAAAGAATAATACAACCTTTAACAGTACAACCGCTACATTCACCGATTCATCTGCAAGACTTGTAATAATTGTCAGAGCCACAATACCTAAAATATCATCAATAATGGCAGCCCCTAAAATCGCGTTGCCGGAATGAGTTTTTAATTTGCCCATTTCCTTTAAGGTTTCAACCGTAATGCTGACAGAAGTTGCCGTCAGTATAACGCCGATAAATGCATTCTGAAGCACAACGCTGCATGAGGCATCCGAATCAATAACACCCGGCTTGTTAAAGAAATATGCAACGGCAAATCCACCGATAATCGGCATGATAACGCCACAGAGTGCAATAACAAATGCAGCTTTTCCGCTCTTTTTTAACTCTTTAATATCTGTTTCCAGTCCGGCGCAGAACATCAGTACGATAACGCCAAGCTCCGCTACATTGCTTAAAAACTCCGTTTCCGTAAGCAGCCCCAGCATAGACGGTCCTAACAAAAGACCGGCAAGCAGTGAGCCGACAACCTGCGGCATCTGTACGCGCTTCGTCGCCAGCCCCAATACCTTCGTACAAAGCAGTATCACTGCCAAATCCAGTAAAAACTTGTAACTTTCCATCGTTACATCCTCCAAAAAATTTTCTTCCTATTATAAATGTATGTTAATAGCGATATAAACTTTATACTCCACTTACTGCCCAATGTCAACAAATTTCTCACAATGGCCGGTTTTGTGTATACACTTTTTTGAAGGCTGTCGGCAATGCATATTCATTTTCCAAATCCTGCTCTGTTATCCACGTAAAATCCGAATCCGCGCTTACTTGTCCACATTCGATAAGATAACTGTCCATCTGCCACTCGATATGTGTGAAAATGTGGCGCACAGGTCTGCCTTTTACTATCCGGCAGTCCATGATTTTGTGCTTTGCAAGCCACTTTTGGATTTGCGCTGTATCCGGATTTCCCGGCAGATTCGGCAGTTCCCACATGCCACCAAGCAGTCCGCTCCCGGCTCTTTTTTGCAGCGCCAGCCTGCCCGCATGTATCATTATAAGCACGGTCTTTTCTTCGATTCTGCGCTGTGCTTTCTTTTTCTTTACGGGATACGCTGGCTGTGTCCCCGCGGCACAGGCACTGCATAAGCTTTGTAGCGGACATTCTGTGCATCGCGGTGTACCATTTGGCATGCAGACAACTGCGCCCAGTTCCATCAGGCTCTGGGTAAAGATACCGCACTTGTCCACAGGATAAATTTCCTGCAATGCCGCTGTGATTTCATTTTTAAATTTTGTATCGGAAATTTCTCTGGAATCTGCCGTCAGACGTGTCACCACGCGAAGCACGTTTCCGTCCACGGCAGCGTAAGGCTTATTCCATGCAATTGAAGCGACCGCTCCCGCCGTATACGCACCGATACCCGGCAGGGACAAAAGCTGTTCATATTCGTTTGGAAAAATGCCGTTATATTTTTCACAAATCTGCTGTGCGGCTTTCTGCATATTTCGCACCCGCGAATAATATCCAAGCCCCTCCCACATTTTTAAAAGCTCCTGCTCCGGTGCCGCGGCAAGTGCCGCCACATCCGGAAAACGCCGTAAAAAACGCTCGTAATACGGAATCACCGTATCCACTCTTGTCTGCTGCAGCATAATTTCCGATACCCACACGCGGTAAGCATCGGTATTTTCACGCCACGGCAATACACGGGCATTTTTTTCATACCACGCAAGAAGCGGTTCTGTAATTTGTGACAGTTGTGTTAAATCAAGAGGCATAGTTACTGTTCTCCGTCCATTTTTTCGCGTACCTTCTGCGCCGAAGGAGTTGTTGCAAGCCCGCCTTCGCTCGTTTCCTTTAAACATGCCGGAAGCGCATTGCCGATACGGCGCATCGTATCAATGACTTCATCGGGTGCAATCGCACTGCAGACGCCCGCGAGTGCCATCTGCGCACTGGTGACAGCATTGACCGCACCGGCTGAATTTCTTTTAATACACGGCACTTCTACCAGCCCGCAGACCGGGTCGCAGGTCAGCCCCAACATATTTTTTAAGGCGAATGCCATAGCATTGACAATCTGTTCATCGTCGCCGCCCTGCAAATAAGCAAGCCCTGCCGCCGCCATGGCGCTTGCCGAACCGATTTCTGCCTGACAGCCGCCGGACGCGCCCGCAATGCTTGCATTTTCCGCAATCACCGCGCCGATTCCCGCCGTCAGATACATCGCTTCCACCATTTTTTGTTCCTCTGCCCGGAAATATTCCTGATATGCCAGAAAAACTGCCGGAATCACGCCGCATGCACCGGCCGTCGGTGCAGCAACAATCCGCTTCATGCAGGCGTTGGACTCGCCCATTTTGACTGCCTTTTCCATGACAAGCCCAATGTATTCTCCCGCAATATTTTTTCCTGCCGCATTATAGCAATGCAGTTTTTCGCCGTCGCCGCCCGCCAGTCCACTTGCCGATTTTAAATTTTTATCATACGCGCTGTCTGCCTGCTTCATCGCTTCATACATCCGGTGCATCGTTTCAAAGGACTGCTCTTTTGTAACCTGCCGTTCTTCCATATCCGCCCGGCATACAACCTCCCACAAAGGTATCTGATATTCCTTTGCCAGATTTAATAAATCCTGAATTGAACGATAAATCATATACTCTCCATTCCGCATTGTTTTTTGTATACAGCTTTTATACAAGGCTCAGATACGTTACTTTTTTAATACCCGAAAGCTGTTCTAACCGGTGGACAATCTGCTCCGGCACTTCCTGGTCGCACTCCAGCACCATAACCGCATCGCCGCCGCGCGCCGAGCGGTACAGCTGCATGGTTGCGATATTAATGCGAGCTTTTGCAAGCATGGCAGTAACTTCCGTCACGTGTCCCGGCTGGTCGAGGTTATGCACGACTAACGTCGGATATTCGCCTGTGAAATTGGTCTGGATTCCGTCAATCTGTGCGATGTTGATTCTGCCGCCGCCAATCGACTCTCCGATGACCTCTAACGTCCTTCCCGTTTCCCCGGTAAGATAAATCTGTGCGGAGTTCGGGTGGGCTTCCCGCAGCTGTGCCGTGCCGAAAGTAATTTCAATTCCTTTTTGCGCTGCAATTTTTAAGCTGTCCGGAATCCGTATATCGTCCGGTACCATGCCAAGAAGTCCTGCCACTAAGGCTTTCTGTGTTCCGTGTCCCTTTCCTGTTGCAAGAAATGAACCGTATAATAAAATCGCTGCTTTTTTCACCGGCTCTCCGAGCAATTTTCCCGAAATGTAGCCGATTCTTACCGCTCCCGCCGTGTGGGAGCTGGACGGTCCGACCATGACCGGCCCGATGATGTCAAAAATGTTCATAAGATACTCCGTTTTTTATTCCATTTTTTTCTCAATTGCCTCAATAACGGTCTTTAATGCTTTGATTCTCGCATATTTTTTGTCATTGGACTCTAAAATGTGCCACGGCGCATAGGCTGTATTGGTCTTTTGCAGCATTTCATTGACTGCTTCCTCATACAAATCCCATTTTTCACGGTTGCGCCAGTCCTCGTCTGTAATCTTCCATCGTTTTTCCGGTGTATTTTCACGTTCCTTAAAACGCGCAAGCTGTGTATCCTTATCAATCTGCACCCAGAATTTTACAATGACTGCATTCCAGTCTGCCAGCTCTTTTTCAAATTCATTGATTTCCACATAGGCTCTCTGCCAGTCATTTTCACTGCAAAAGCCCTCCAGCCGTTCAACCATGACACGGCCGTACCACGTTCTGTCAAATATCGCAACATGTCCGGTCTTTGGCAGTCTGTTCCAAAAACGCCACAGATAATGTCTTGCCTTTTCATGCGGTTCTGGACTTGCAATCGGGTGTACTTCATACCCCCTTGGGTCTAACGCTTCGGTAATACGCTTGATATTTCCACCCTTTCCTGCGGCATCCCAGCCTTCATAGGCAATGATAACCGGTATTTTTTTACGGTATAATTCATTGTGCAGTTCGCGCAGACGCTTTTGATACTGATTTAACAAAGTATCATATTCTTCCTCTGTCAAAGTCTTATCCAACGCCACGTCTGCCAGCTTTTCAATCGGTTTTAACGGAAATGCATTCTGTAACAGCGGCACTGCCAGCGTACTGTTTTGAAGTGCCGTGTCAATTCCCTGCACCAGCGTTTCCAAAATCTGTAACTGCGCCCACTTTTTATCTTTGGCATCTACCAGATACCACGGCGCGCTCGACTGGTTCGTATCGCACAGATACTGCTCATAAACATCCATGCATTTATCATAATGCTTATTCTGCCATACATCATGTTCACTGACTCTCCAGCTCGTATTTTTGTCATCCGCCAGCTTATCCAGCCGCTTTTTCTGCTCCTTTTCATCAATCTGGAAGAAAAACTTCATCAGCAGATAACCGTTGTCTGTAAGCTGTCTTTCAAAACGTTTGATACTTTCTATTTTCTTTTTATACTCCTGCTCGGATAATTCCCCGCGCAGCTTTTCCCTTGTCACTTCGCTCATCCATCCGCTGTCCATAAAGACGAATTTGCCCGCTTCCGGTATCTTTACAAAATGACGGTATAAGAACGGCTTGCGTGCTTCTTCTTCTGTCGGCTCATCCATAACTGCCACTTTAAAAAAGCGCGGGTCGATATTTTTAATAATCTTTCCAAGCACACTACCCTTGCCTGCCGCACCCCAGCCTTCTAACAGCACCAGCACCGGCAGTTTCTTTTCCTTCATCAGAATCTGCTGCTGTTCTAAGCGCGCACGCGCCTTCTTTAAACGCTGTTCCATTTCCTCTTTTGACGGTTGTTCCAATCTGTTCCAGTCCTTTAACATAAAATACCCCCGTTTCCGCCGCTTTGCAGCTTATCCTTTTATTTTTACTTTTCATTATACTGTATCCTGCGATTTTTTCAATGTCCGGCTTTACCTAAGATATCTTCTGACATTGTAACACAAATACTCCGGAACTAATATAGGTTATTTTCTCCCAATTTCAACTTTTATATTGCTACATCCGTGCCATTTTGGTAGACTATAATTTATCTAAAATCCCATAAAACTACATTTTTATTAGGAGGAATTATGAATTTCTTAGAAGAACGCATTACAAAAGACGGTATTGTAAAAGAAGGAAATGTCTTAAAAGTAGACAGCTTCTTAAATCATCAGATGGACATTCAGCTGTTTGATGAAATCGGTGAAGAATTTAAGCGCCGTTTTGCAAACGAACATATTAACAAGATTCTGACGATTGAAGCTTCCGGTATCGGTATTGCCTGCATGGTAGCGCGCCATTTTGATGTTCCGGTCGTTTTCGCAAAGAAGTCAAAAAGCATTAACATTGAAGGTGAAATGTACGTTGCGGAAGTGGAATCCTTCACCCACAAATGCAAGAATCAGGTGATTGTTTCCAAGAAATTTTTAAGCCCGGACGACCACGTACTGATTATTGATGATTTTCTTGCAAACGGCTGTGCGTTACAGGGGCTTATTTCTATCGTAAATGAAGCAGGCGCAACGGTCGAGGGTATCGGCATTGTCATTGAAAAAGGCTTCCAGTCCGGCGGACGCATTATCCGCAACCTCGGTTATCATCTGGAATCCCTTGCAATTGTAGACAGCATGGATGCCGCAACCGGTACAATTACTTTCCGCCAGGAATAAAACAGAAATAAAATACAAAACAACTTAATGTAAAAAGGCAGCAGCGGTAAAACGCACTGCCTGCAAATGGAGAATATCATGAACAAAAATACAACGACCTCAACGGAAAATCTGTATCATCTGAATGGTAAGATTTCCGTAAAACAAGCCATTCCTTTTGGCTTACAACACATACTGGCAATGTTTGTTGCCAATATCGCACCTATTTTTATCGTTGCCGCAGCCAGCGGGCTGTCCACAGCTGACAGCGCCTCTTTAATCCAGAGTGCCATGCTGATTGCCGGTATCGGTACTTTAATACAGCTTTTCCCGATTTTTAAAATCGGTTCGGGACTTCCGATTGTTATGGGTATCAGTTTTACGTTTGTATCCGTATTCTGCTACCTCGGACCAACCTACGGCTATAATGCAATTGTCGGCGCGGTATTGGTCGGCGGTATTATTGAAGGTATCTTAGGACTTCTTGCAAAATACTGGCTCCGCCTGATTACACCGATTGTTGCCGCAACCGTTGTAACCGCTATCGGATTTTCTTTATTATCCGTCGGTGCGGCTTCCTTTGGCGGCGGCAGCGGCAGTGAAACCTTCGGTTCTGCCACGAACTGGATTCTCGGTACATTTACACTGCTTTGCTGTATCCTTTTTAATATTTTTGCAAAATCATATTTCAAGCAGTTGTCCGTTTTATTCGGACTGATTATGGGCTATATTGCGGCTGTAATTCTGGGTACGGTGGATTTTTCTTCTTTGGAAGGCACTTCTATCATTGCATTTCCACAGTTACTGCCATTTAAACCGGAATTTAACATAAACGCTATTATTTCTGTTACTTTAATTTTCCTTGTATCAGCAACAGAAACGATTGGGGATACCTCAGCCCTTGCCGCCGCCGGTTTAAACCGCGAAGCGACTTTAAAGGAAACCTCCGGTTCTATTGCCTGTGACGGTTTTATCAGTGCATTGTCTTCTGTTTTTGGCTGTCTGCCGATTACGTCATTCAGCCAGAATGTCGGACTGGTTGCCATGACAAAGGTTGTCAACCGCTATGCGATTGGCGCCGGTGCCGTGATTATGATTTTAGCCGGAATTTTCCCGTTTTTCGGTTCACTGCTTGCGACACTGCCGGATGCGGTTCTTGGCGGCTGTACGCTGATGATGTTTGGTAACATCGTTATCAGCGGACTTCAGATGATTGGAAAATGTGGTTTCTCCCAGAGAAATATCACCATTGCCGCACTTTCTTTAAGTATCGGCATCGGTTTTACACAGGTTCCTGAAATTTTTGATATTTTTCCACAGATTGTAAAGACGGTCTTCGCCGAAAACTGCGTTGCTGTTGTTTTCCTCGTTGCCATTCTTTTAAATCTGGTTTTACCGAAAAACATGGAAGCCGCACCTGCCGCTTCTGATGAATCTGCTGACGCATAAGCAGACTAATGTACTTATTAAAATAAGCCGCAAAGCGCTTTATACCCACCCATAAAATCAGACATTCAGACCTGAATCTGACGATTTATAGGCGGTATATACATACTTTGCGGCTTATTTTTGCTTTACCGATTTCATTATTCTTTCGATATTTTTCTGCTATATCCTGTTTTTTTGTGCCGTCCGGTATGCCACCGGCGGCTGCTGGCTCTGATGCTCTCCAATCATCTTTTCCATCCAGATCATGTCATACCAACGGTTAAATTTATATCCGCACCGGTGAAATGTGCCGACTGTCTGAAATCCCAGATGTGCATGAAACTGCTCGCTGTTCTTATCCAAATATTCGTCTTCCGTCTGCGGATATCCGATACACGCATACAGGTTGGTGATTCCCATTTGCTTTAAACACTCTGTTAAAGCGGCGTATAGCTGTTTTCCCAGTCCACATTTCTTCGCGGCATGGTCTACATAAATAGACAATTCACACGCCCAGTCATACGCCGCGCGCTCCTTAAATGGTCCTGCATAGGCATATCCGTATACCCTTCCCTCTTTTTCAATGACAAGATACGGATACTTCTGCATAGTCTTCCTCATGCGCTCTTTGAATTCTTCCTTGGACGGCACATCATATTCAAATGTAATCGCCGTATTTTCCACATAATACGCATAGATTTCACGTATCCGCTGTGCATCCTCTATTTTTGCATCTCTTACTGTATATGCTGTCATGTTTATTTCTCCCTGTGTTTATTTTTCAAGCGTTTGGAAAGTCACTATACACCCAAACATGGAAGCTGGCTTGACATTGTAGAAATAGAACTGAATGTAATTGTAATGACCAGACAGTGTTTGTCACGAAGGATTGAAAACATTGCAAATCTTCGTGAAGAGTTAGCTGCGTGGGAAGTCGAGCGTAATACAGCCGCAGCAAAAGTTAATTGGCAGTTCCGAACTGTCGATGCAAGAGTGAAGTTGAGTTCATTGTATCCTAGGTTTACAGCAGCTTCCGAATAGGAAGTTGTTGGAATGTTAAATATCAATGTGCAAGCACATTAGAAATTTCGTGGTACTAATGGACAGCATCGGGAGTATCCCAAAGTTTGTGTAAACCTCCAAACTGATGTAAGATAAAATTACT
>ENA-UESK01000539-UESK01000539.1-human-gut-metagenome-genome-assembly--contig:-NODE-539-length-17819-cov-4.503833_pt1 | contig 17819 bp, 26 predicted proteins | sample MGYA00243006_ERZ508007 | MGnify/ENA primary metagenome ERZ508007 (study PRJEB26167, sample SAMN06115452) | human gut metagenome | host: Homo sapiens | place: China:Jiangsu | collected 2015-08-21... | reverse complement strand
TCAATTACATGATTAAGCTTTTTAAGCTTTGCAATGAAGAAATCTATTTCAGTTTTAGCTACTCTCAACATAAGTTAATCGTATTTATTCTAAAATACGACTGAAGAAATTGACTAATCTTTGAGAAGCTCATAAGCAGTAAATGGTACCTCATACAATGAAACAAACTCTATCCCATTTTCAGTTACCCTTAACTGAACTTCTTCATGAGAAATAATTATAGAATCCATATGAGTTTGAACTTCTTGAATGGGCTCTTTTGGAGCATATCCAAAAAAAGACCTGTATACATTAGGTACCTCTGACACCCTATATTTTATATTGTCTACAACCGTTGATGGTTCCTCATCACCATATCTATTAGTCTGAGTCCACTTCTTTAATGCGGAATGTCTTGGATCTAAGACTTCTGATTCGTTAAATGATAACAAAGAAGCAGGATAAGGATAATGTAAAGTTTCTACATTCTTGTGCATCCTCATTTGAGGTACTCCTTCATTTTGAAGAGGCACCTGAACCTGCTCCTTAGGTATATTAATATGCGTTCTTAATACTGACATAGCTTACCTCATAAAATGTTTTACAACTCCTCTATACTCTACAGAATTAGAAACTATAAACGAACAATAGACAAAATCATTTAATGACGTCGTTATCTCGAAAGTATTACTTACCTCCCTATAAAATCTACCTGTTGTCAAATCATGCAAATAAAAACCACATTCTGAAAATTGAATATCCGTCTCAGCCTTAATCAAGCAAAAATCTCCATTGTCAGTCAATGAATCTTCTATAGCTAGAAGAGCTATACTTCCATATTGGAGAGGATAATAGATATTATTAGGATAAACAGAAACTCTGTAAGTTCCTACAGAACTATCTTTCTTCAGAATAGAAACCTTGTAATTATTCTTTAAATGTGAATATAAAATCACAAATAAGAAAGAAGGTGATATAACTACTATATTGTGCTTTACAGGTAAATCATCAACCGTAAACTCTACCGAAGATGCCGGTATATCAATCCACATATCACCGTAATCAGAAAATCTTAATTTAAAATCAGAAGATAACTGATATTTAGTTACATGATAATCTTGTTTATTGCCCTCCAGGACTCTTGATACTCCTAATCCATTCAAACTTAACGTGTCATTATCCTGACATATAAGTCCTGATAAAGAATACCTATGATAATTGAAATCTACTTTTGAATGCTGTTTTGACATAGTTAAATTGGACTTACATGTGAAACCTTACCTACACCATATACTTGAGGAGCATTTACAACCTCTACAGGCTCAGAAGTATAAACACCTAAACCTGATACAGAATCAATCCATGACAAACTTGTTAGATTTTGATCAGACAAATCATACAACAAATTATTATCTGGACTATAATGATACACATTTTCATTGTACTCCTGTATCTGCGAATTAGTTAATAACCCTTCATATACTTTTATAAAAGATACAGAACCCGCACCTTTATTTACTTTCAAAATTCCTGAAGGAGCACTTTTAGTTTCTCTTGAAACTAACGAGTATCCATCTATAATCTCAATTGTCATACCATCAAATCTTATGATATAAAGATGCCATTTACCATCAATGCTACCTGCCTTAAATTCATAATCTCCTAAAGAAAATAATGCTTTATTATTCAACGGACAACAATAAATAACTACTGTGAAAGGAACTCCAAAATTCAACTCATTCACAGACTCCATAGCAAAACTGTCAGCAGAAGAATAGAGATATTTATGTAAAATCATATTATTCTCTATTGTCATTACTCCTAATACCAATTCTCCCGTCTTCTTATTAGAATAGGTTATAGTGTTTGATATCCTCGGCTTGTGTAATGATGTGAACGGATTAAATCCTGACAAGGGTTTATGCTCTACAGACCCTATAAATCCCTTCGCTATATTTAGCGCCACGTCTGAGTATAAATAACTTTGCTTATAAGTTGAATACCACCTATTAATAGTCAAAGTTGACAGATTGAAATCATACGCACAAATATCTTTTATAGGAATTGGGGAATATCTTTCATTCAATAAACCTTTGCTAATCAAATTAGATACCTCTTCATCTGAAAATGAACCTTCGATAACTCTTAACATCTTCAGTACAGATTGACAATTATTATCAGTAGAGTTGAACATAGTCATCTCATAAGACTGCTCTAATGTCATCTCTATCTGAGAGACTATATCTCCAAACGAATATGCTTTAACAAGACCATTGCCTATCTGCAAAACAAACTTAACTACTCCATTTTGAACTTGATTAGTCCATTGTAATACCTGATTAGTATCTGATGCTTTTATAAATGACATCACAGGAACTCCTAAATTAACATCAACAGATAACTCTAAATGATATGCATTTAAAGAATACATTATCTTAAAACTGCCTGATGAAATTGAGAAAGCTCCAGCTATTAAATACTCTGTACCTTCATTTATCTGTAATGGCATTAACAAGCGCAAAGGATACTTAGAAGCCCTTACTCCTGCTAACATTGGAGAAAAATAATCATTCACATTATCTACTTGAGCCATATACTTTAAATTTCATTAATATACAACTTCCTATAAATGAAGAGAGGGGCCTAAACAAAGCTCCTCTCTTAAGACAACTATGTTAAACTATTTTAGTGAAAGAAAAAGATTCACACGCATTAAAATCCTTAATCTAAAAGAATCATGTTTTGACAACCATTCTTTAAAGAATCTAAGATGCTTTCTATATTTAGAAACTTCCTCTTCCCGCATTGAAATTCCTGTAATAAACATATCAGCTGCTTGGTTATCAATATCTTGATTCCTCTGCAAAATAATTACTACTTTATCATAATCTGCATTATTTAGAGCTTTTGCCAACTCTACTTTATCACCCCAAGTCATAACACTAACTACATTAATTACATATTCAAATACGCTTTATCCATCTTGCAACACCACAATCATAAATATGATAATTTGACTCTTCTTTAGTTCTCTTAATCGAAAGAATATCTACATTAATTCTACGTGGTGGAGTTATCTCCAATAACTCAAATCCTAAAACCTTTAAACAATCTCCATTGTACAAATGATATTCATACTCTATACAAATGTCTTTATCAAACTCACTTAACAAGACTAACAAAGGGTTTATATCTAAAGAATACTTAGAATTAAGTGCTATGTTCCTAACCGTTATAATATCACCTTCATTATAAGAAATAGAAGCTACTAAGTCACCATTATAGGTAATGGTCTTAAACTTGGAACCTCTCAACCTTGATAAGGTAAAATCTCTGAAATTTAAAGATTCTTCAATAATAGAGCATTCATACATCTTAATATAGATTTGTTCAATTACAGCTCCTTGAAGTTTTAAAACATTATTAATATGATTAAGACAAGTACTGTATCTATACTTGGTGTCATCCTCAAATAAATGAATTAAAACTATATCCTTATCTTTACAGAGATTTGACTTCATTAAGTGATAATTCTGTTTACCGCCTATAGCATTATAATAATGACTGTCATTCATAACTTCATTCGAATGATAATAAAATCCATTATACTCTACACCTATTCTAAATTCTGGAATATAATTATCCAATTCCATAAATCTTCCGTTCACAGAGGACTTTATTTCTGTTCTACAACTCTGTATTATTTTGATATTCCTATAATTCTCTATCAACATCCTCTCAATTAAAGAAGTATTATTCTTTAATTGAGCTGCACAAGTAGGACATCCTGCTCCCTTATATAAATGATCTCCTATCTTCTGATAGTACATTCCATGCTCTTTACATAAGAAAAAAGCCTTATCATCTATGTTTTTATTACAATTTAAAATCAAATCTTTGTCTGGGGAACCTTCTAAGTCATCAATAAACCATTGTGGAAATGGATTCTTTGCTCTTCTAATATTCTTTCTTTTCTCCAAACTCCTCAACTTGCCGCAAATCGGACACCCCTTTGTATAAATAGTTGATGTGTACTCTCCATGGGTATTACATACAAAACTTACTTTATCACTCGAACTTATTTTCCCTCTAACTATATCTTCATAAGAAGGTGACGTTTCCCATATCTCCAATCGGGACTGGGATACCTGTCTTCTTGATAAAGCCTTTTCCTTTACTATCTTACCAAGCCTAATACTTTGACATTTAGGACATGAATTACTCACATGTAATGCTTCATATGGCTTTTTATAATAAACTCCATGAATTTTACAATAAAATCTAGCTATCTCGTTTGTAGAAATGTCTCCACTCTCTACTTTATCCCTATCCAAACAATTCGCTAATCTCTCACTAAAAGAATATTTCGATTTAAGCTTCTCTAATTTAGCTAAATTAGCTAATTTTACTGCTTTCTCTTTAGAACACATAGAACAAGGATATCCGTGCAACCTATTACCGACAGTCTGCTCATAAACTCCATGTTTCTCACACCTAAACTTAAGCTTTGTGCCTGTTGCAATATTGATGTCAGGGACCTCTCCTACTAAGTCTTTTAGAAAATAGTCAGGCCATCTGCCTTCCTTTAGGACACGAGTTTTATTCCAAATCTCCATAAACAAAAAAAAAGAGTTATTAGAAATTTCTAATAACTCTTTATACGTTAATATTCTATAATCAAGATTATTGTGCACATCAGTTACCATACATGTTGGTATCGCAATTAGCCCTTAGAAAAGCTTCCGTAATAATGCATAATTCTTTTGATTTGTCAAATCTTTGCCTTACAATCTTTGCGTGCGTTAGACGCATATTTACAGCGCTTATGGACTGACCAGTAGCTTCAAAGACAAGCCCATACATTTCCTCTGCCATATATGGTCTACCTTCCTCATCATATTTGGTAATCTCCTTTCTCATTTCAAGAGGAATGTTGGAACAGTAAGCTATCACATGTTCTTTAGTAGAACCATCATCCTTTAATACATACGTGGAAAGTTCCAAAGCACCAATAATACCTGCATTTCCTGCCTTTTCGGAACTCATCTTGAACCCACTTACCCATGCATCAATCGTATCCCCAATAACATCCTTCTTAGCACCAATCTGACGCTTAATCTTGATAAATCCATCCTTATCTCTGTTCTCTGATACGCAATAAAACGCATTCAAATTATGAACCACTACACCTTCACCTCCGGACTCCAAAATAGTATTCAAGAAATTCTCTTTCTCCTCTCTATTTCCTTTAACACGCTTAATAGGCATCACATTCAAACCGATAGATTGACAGTACTTAACTACTTCATTATACGCTGAATGACCCTCACCAAGCTTACGCTTCAAGAAATTCTTACCTTGAAAATATAAAGGATAAATTAATCTGAACACTATCAAATCTTTACCTGTTCTTTCTTTATACTTACGTTGAATCTCTCTTGCTGACTCAGGATAAGTCTGAAGAAGAGCAGACATAGCCTCAAGAATAGATTCCGTTTCAATACCCATCTCTCTTAATTCATTTGCAAGACCTGAGTCGGGCTCATACTTAATCTCAACATCAATAGCTAATACGTCTTTAGGATCTAAAGATGGATGCTGATAAATATTATTCCAATAATCAAGAACACCACAGTCTTTATCTGAATAATTTCTTGAGAAAAGAAACCACTGTCCTTGCGAATGAATCAACCAACCACGAACACCATTTTGCTTTTCAGTGAAAAGATAATTTTGCTTCTCGAAAAGCTGTTTCTGGGCAGGCTCCTTAAGTTCATCATAGCGAGCAGCAAGCATAGGACTATATGAGCCTAACTTGAACAAATAAGCAGAGGGAAGCTTCCCTTTGAGATCTGCCTTACAAGTCAGAGTTGCTACATCAACATTAAACTTACGACAAGCTGCAAGATACGCATTAGCTGTGATATAATCAGCTGCTTTATACACAGAACCCCTACCCGTTGGTTTTAAAATATCTTTCTTAAATGATTCCTTGCAATACTTAGAACCATCTTCCCACATACTAACTAAATCTGCTTTATTCAATCCCATAACTTTCTTAATTAAATTACACTCAATAATACGAGATACTTCTTCAATCAATAGCTACTCACTAATTTCTTCCTCAGATAAAGAATTTTTCTCTATAGGACCATAAGTGTAACCATTATCAAACTTCAATACAACAGGAGACATCAAATCAAATTCGTATAATTCTTGAATCAACTCACCTACAGTCATGGTTCTTCTTACTGAGCCAGCTAAATAGGCAGTATTATTTGCTTCTATTACTACAACGTTCTTTTCATAATAAAATTATCTTAATTCATTATCTTTTATACGTTGATTGACTCTATCTGAGAAAGACACTCATTTTCTGACATTCTGCCCTCTACATAGGAAATGCATAACATTTCAATAGAAAATCCTGCCTTTCTTGACGACAAATTGACCTCTTTGGAAACTTCAGACCTTACATAAAGAGAATCATCCTCAAAAGAATAATAAAGAATATCAGTAAAGGACCTGTTAAGAGAGTCTTTAAGGAATTGCTTAAATCTAACTAAATTTGCCATAATTATCTTAGAATTAACTTACAACTCCTTATACGCTAATAAAGACAGTATAATTCTAAGATTAATCTTAGACTTATACATAAATTATGAGAATATTGACCAAGCTTCCTTAACTAAAGAAAAATCACTATAACTTAAAGTTGCATAACCTCCATATCCATAACTCATTCCCCATGAATTCTTTATCTTTAGACCATACTCATCATAACCTACTACAGCTACAGCATGCCCTCCTAACACTTGGTTACCTTTCCAAAACTCAGTAGATTCAGACTTTGCTATCAATCCTATTACTGCAGGACCATTGAGCAATATTGACTTCTTAAGATAATCAAGAGAAGCCAATCTAGAAAACATTACAATTCTATTTTCATTGATGAGCATCTCAAACGCTTCTCTTATAGACATACCGTCTTTGGACTTATCTTTTCTATTCTCATAAAAATAGTACCAAGGCAAATCAAGTTTCTTATTATGCGATAGCTGATGAAAATGATAAGCTTCTATCAAAGCACAAGAAACACACGACCCTTCATTCCCTTGATTTAAAACATCATATTGATTCTTCACCTCATAAGACTCCGGTAACTCCATTTGAGCATCAATATGAATAAAATCGCTATCATAATAATTTGATTCAAAACAACCATATCTCATAAGCTACTCCTTTCTATATTTAATTACATAAACTGAATCTCCTTGCTTCTCTTGAAGAGAGATAATAAAAGTGAACTTATCTTTAGTGAGAACCTTATAGTACTGAGTAGTTATTACAGAATCAGAACCAATAGTCTTCAAATTGAACCAATTTCGATACCCATGCAAATCAACCTGCAATGAATCCTCTAACTGAGTTAGAATTGAACTAGGATTAGTGGTGTAATAATACCTAAAGACAGTATCAGTAGTCTTACAACCTAACAAAAACAGACACGCAATAAATAGTAATTTTCTCATAGTCATTAGAAAATAAAGAACCTCCTCAACGCTTTACACATCTTGGAGGTTTAACTTAAAACTAAAACGACATCACAACGACAAATCAACTTCCTGACTCCTCATAGAATCCATTCGGACATTGTATCTTTCCTGTCGATAACCAAATCTGATTTGCTTTAAATAAAGCTTGAATATTTTCCCATGTCACATCTGCACCTGAAGGACCTGTTGGACCCACTTGACCTATTCCGGCTGGACCTGTAGGACCAGTTGGTCCAATTTGACCCACTCCTGTAGGACCGGTTGGACCTACATTTCCTCTACCTCCTATAGGACCGGTTGGACCTAATATACTTCTCGAAGTTGGTGTGGTAGCTGATTCTGACAAACTCCAACTTATTGTACCTGATTCAGACACAGTAGGATACCATGTCTTCAAATTCCCTTCATTAACTTTATCTAACAAGTCCTCTACTTGCTGACCTGTGTACTTAGAATTAAATGCCATAACTTATAAGTCCTTTATATTTCTTTTCTAAAACAATATATTTCTCTCAGAACTTAATAAAGTATATAGCACTTTAATGCTTAAATTTAGAAGCCCAATCAAATGTCAAAGAATTGATATCACAATAATCAATGTCACAATTAACTGCAAACTGATAGTCAGAATCAGAGAATGTTTCAAACTCAGAAAATTCTCCTGAAGCATCACCTACATAAACAATTTTATTTGAGGGAAAACTTATACCTGCATCAATAATAAAATCCTCAAACATTCCTGTATTAGGCTTTCTTCTCAAGTTATTTCTATCGTTACTATCACAGTAATAAGCCAATACTTCTTTGCCATCCAAAAACTCTGATAGACTGACAATTATGTAATTCAGCTTAATAAGAAAAGAATCCTCATTGACAAAACCTGCCTCAATACCGCCTTGATTTGTAATTATTCCTATATGTTTAAGATCTTCGAGTGCTCTGAGATACTTAAATAATGACAAATTAAACCTCATATCCCAAATTCCTTTAGGAAACTTTCCTTCTGATGTTATCAGAGTATCATCCAAATCAAGAAGAACTGTATCATAACCTGCTAAACTCTTAACTACTTTAGTCATAACAAAATACTTTCATCTACTTCTACATTAAATATTTTAAACCCTGAAGATAAACCTTCTATAGGTTCTCTAAACTTCTTTGGTGAAGAAACAACGAAATGATAAACTCCCTTCTCTGCCCAATCAGAACTACTGTTAGTCACTACTTTATCCAAAGTAACTTGACCTAACAATCTTCCATTTAGACTAAATATTGATTGATAATATCTCCTCACTTGGTCTTTAGTCATCAATCCTCTGTGATACAGGTCAGTTAAAATATCTTTTGTCTCATCTTCAGACACAGGAACTTTAGAAGACTTTATCAATAAAGGGCCTCTATAACTTGTATTCCAAGTTCTATTCTCTATATCCTTTATACCATCCACCAGCATCAAAGCCCATGGATTCTTTACTACTAAACACTTACACAACATACTACTCTATTCTTGGGGATACCCATACAGACCAACTTACATCTTCAAGATCATCATAATACCTCTCCAACTCATGCTTGGCACCTCTTAAATCCTGATAATGATAGTTGCCACACAACTTAGGATCAGCAAACGGTACTTCAGTCGCATCTAGAGATACTTCAATAGCTTTCTTCAAAATAGGAGCAAATTCTTCTTTTGATAAGAGAGAAATGCATCCCATACCAGTTGTACAACCATACGGATAAACAGAAATAATATCTGAAGCTGATTTACCAACGTCTACTGCAACTTTTCTTAAATTCCATGCCAACAAATGCTCAATAGAATGAACTACAGAAGGCCTCATCCCATCATAACCATCAATGTTACATTCATTTGGCTTAACCATTCTCAAGTCATATACATACAATAAAATGTTCCCCACTTCTTGAACTTCCTGTAAATAAAGACCTACTTCCAACTTATAGTGGTCTACTTGTGCTGATGCTACATTCATATTAATAATAAGTTTCTTGATACGTTATTTCAGATTTCTGTAACTCCAACTTAAATATCGGGGCATTATACTTACGCAAATTCTCTAATTTTTCAGATACTTCTATCTGATAGAGATTGTCTTTCTTACTCATAAGAGCAAGACAATAATAAAGAATCCTATTTCCTGACATAAAGATACACGAGTTTACACTACTTCCGTAACCGATAGAATCAGTCAAAGACTTATTGTTTAGTAATCCTGACTTAATAAGGTTGTTAACTATTAATTGTTTAATATCCATTACTTAATATTTTAAATTACATCATTACAATACGAAAATAACGAGCATCAGATTCACACCTAACACTCGTCACAAAACTTCAATAACCCTAAATACCTATAATTATACCTTTGGTTTATCAGTTTTCTTTATAAATAATCCTATTATCCATTCAATCAATCCTGTAGAAAATAGTCCATTTGATACCAAACCAGCACCTAATCCATACAATAAGGCTTGCCACCAAGTTCTGTCTGCTAGAAATCCCAAATCAAATACCCATCCGAACATTGTTACTAAAATAGGTATTACCCAACTGACGATAATGATTGCTATTTTAGACTTGTCAATAGCCGGTATCAACTTCTTAATACCCTCTACGACAAAAGGAACTGCAGCAGACAGAGCTGCAAATGTGATAAACACTTGATTATAGTCTATCTCTCCTCCTGTGTCTATTTCTTGTGCTATAGCAATAGCAGGAAGAAACATCATCAAAAATGTTACTAAGTACTTCATACTACAATTATTTAATTAAACAAACGTTTTAATATTCCTTTTCTATCTTTGGGTTCCTCTACACCATTCCCTTGTTCTTTTGACACTTCTTTTGAAGCTTCTTTCGATTGCTCCTGTTCCTCCACTTTGCTTTCTGCAGAAAGCTCTGACTTAGTCTGATCTACTACTTCTGTTTGAATTATATTTCCATCAGCATCAATCTGAACTGATACTTTTGTCTTCTTTGGAAGATTACTATCTGCTGATAGTTCGGCTGTTTTTCCTTTATTTATCACTGAAGCTTGAGGTCTTTTTTCCTCACCCCCTTTAACTTTTTTCTCTTCTTTAAATTCCTCTTTAGGAACAGTTTTATAGACAGAATCAATAAGTGAACCAAACAAAGGTTTAACAGTAGAAGGCTTAGATATCAACTCTTTCATCTTTTCCTCCATAACCTGCAATCTACTTGCTAAAGAAACAAGAGCACTCTTTGTTTTTGCAAGTTCTACTTCTGCAGATATCAGACGAGCAAATACATAGGCTTCCATTTCAGGAACAAACACTTCTAATTCTATTTTCCAAGGGTAGTCTTTAGAAGATACTGTCCTTTCTTCACTACCTGACCAATAGAAATACTTTCCGCTCCCTGTTCCATAAACTTCCTCTTTAGAATCTATGATATAATCATTTAAATGACACCCGTCAGACTTAAAATAGTAAAAAGCCAAGTTATTAGAAAGAACATAAGAATCACAATTTGCAGGAGCAGGTTTCAACCAATAAACTTCGGGAATCTCAAGATTAAACTTAGCATTTAGATTACCTGAATCACTATCCCATCCTATAATGGAAACATTTGCACTTTTTAATTGCTCTATATTAATTTCTGGGTATTTTGACATAAACTCTGTCAAATATCCTGATGAAAAGAAGAACTCCCTTATCAGGGCATTGTATATGTCCTCATATGACATATTTTGTTCTCCTTTTATTAAATTCTCTATTACCTGATTAGTCTTCATAGCTTGTATTTAACAATAGAGAGGAAAATCACACTTAATGTGAAATCCCTCTCTGTGAGATTATATGTTAGCGAACAGAAAAAGAAGCCACATTAATTTTCAAGTGCCTCAGATTCCGGATTCAAAGTGGCGTCCTGAGCAATCTTCAAAATATACTCTTGACGATAACAAGAACCCGATATAATCCATTCAGCAATAATCGTCTTCTCCTGACCTGCTACTGTGATTAACGGCCACCAGTTCAATACTTTCTTACCTTCAGCATTAACATCCATCGCAAGATAATCGTAAGCTGCTCCATCAATGAGGAACTTGGTCTTCTCTTCATTAATGCCATCCGGCGCTACAATCTGAACTCCTACATGATTACCTTTAACTCTGCCAAGAGAATCATTTGCTTTATAATAAGGGATCTTACCCGAGAAAGTAGCCACATTCTTATCGAGAGCAAATTTAGCTTCAGCGTATGTCATACCTACATTCTTCTCAATAGCATTAACTTTTGCTCCCTCCTGTGCTTTATCAAGGCCAATTACATAACCGTAAATTTCATTGACCGGCTGTGTAGGCTGTACAGAGAACATAGAAATTTTACCTACATTTCCGTTAAACTGACGCTTGTGAATAGTACCATCTAACAATTCGATAGAAGTGTTTACTTTCATATCAACGGACGGAGAATTGATAGCCAACAGAACGGGAAACTTCTGATAATCGTTGAACTTCAAATTCACAACAGGAATGTTAGCAAATATGTTCAAATCAATTATACAATAATCACGGTCAAGTTCTAAATTGTACTCATCACGGTCAGTTGTAAGACAAATACTATACATTTCCCGATTTACAGAATCAGGAAATCCAAATCGAGGGTAATTTCTTTTAAAATCCATAATGCTTAATCTTTAAATCCATTTATCTGAATATACAATAGACTCTCTTAATAGTATTTTAATATACATCTAAGAGAGTCTTACTTTTGCCGTTTATTTCTTATGAATTAAAAAATATGCCTCAATTACTATAGTGATTATAAACGAAATTATAACTACAATATCCAAATTGTCTAAGAAATCTTTCGGTGTATAGTTTGAGATAAACTGAAGTGATAAACCACTAACTATAATAACCACAAACAAAACTACAACATAAAGCAATACAAAATCTACAATTCTATCTCTCATAATTCTTAAATTTAACTACACTTTCTAATACGCTATTAGATTAAAACAAACTCTTTTGCTAATTTTCTACACTTCGGACCAAATCCTGATTTGATAGACTCCGAATCATGCATTACTCGTCCACAATAAGCACATCTACCTTCATGGTAGATAATCACTCTATCGTCTGGATTATTGTTCTCAACATAATGGCCTAATAGCCAAGAAAATGCCTTTGTATACTTAGATTCCTTAAACTCATTTGTTTTAGTAAAAACAGCCCCTTTAACCTGATAAACACCTATACATACAAACTTCTCATATCCGCCCATCTCTGCAAATACATAATAAAATCCTGATGATTTCTTCTTAGATTCATCGTCTTTACTGCGAGAACGACGAGAAGCATTTCTATCTACAACCTTAAAGGTTACATGTGTTCCTTTTTCAATATTTTCAAGAGAAAAAACTGCTCTTCCAGCTAAAATAAAATCTCTGATATTTTCCGTTGGTATTTTATAATCCTTATTCATAGTGTTAATCTTTACTCTATTTAACACTACGAGGATAGACTTTAATCAAGCTTTCTCATCAATCTCACGACTTTATAATTCAAAATATCACCATAAAGTGCTACTTTATGATATTCTATCTCTATAGAATCCCCTACATTTATCACAGGTACAACATTACAATCTAACTCAATTAAAAAGTCACCCACTTTAGTAATAAGCCTTTCAGTATAAGACCCATCCAAAAGAGTAGCTACTACACAAACAGGAGTGAAAAATGAACACTTCTTACCATCTTCAGTTACTGCTTTAACATTGAGAGCAACTCCCTTATAAGCTACACTTTTAGTATTCTGATACTTCTTGCTGATAAACTTAGACTGCTCAACTTCCTTTATATTTACTATCTTTATCTTCTCTCTCATGGCATATGTTGATATAAGAATTAATCACTAAACTTTCTTTAAATAATCTATCAGCATTTTTAGAATACATTGAACCTCTTCCTGAAACTGAATAATGTGCATTGAGTCTTGCTAGATTGTATTTCTTATTTGATATCTCCTTTAACTCTGACAAAGTCTTAGACATCAGAAAAGTTAACATCTCCTTACCCTCTATCATAGTAATAGAAGGGTACATATCAGCTACATCAAGCAATCTTTCTATGTCATCTTCAGTCAGTATCATAATTATAAACCTCGTCTTTCTCTACGTAATCTTCTTTCTCTATTCTTCATTTCACCTATTGAATTATGGTTATTAATCGTCAACGGTCTTACTTCTTCTGACAAAGCTACCTCCCTTTGATATTTTAAATGAGCCAAATACAGCTCACTATCAGATTTAAACTTAGATTTAGCTAAAGCTAACCTTTGATTAATAGACTCTTCAGTATCATTATCAAAAATCTTAATCTTTACAGGACCATCATAAACATAACCTTGATATTCAAAAGGATGCGGTATTCGTTTTCTTTTGACCTGTGGTACTTCTCCAGTCAAATCTATAATCTCCACTCCTTGAGACTTTAACCATTCCGAAATACTCAGATTAAAATCTTTAGGTTCTTTCATATAAGGATAAACAAGCTCTCCCCTTGAGTTGTACTTTGTTTTCCAATGCCCATCCCAACTTAAAATTGATTGTTTCTGTAAAAACTCCTGAACCTGCTTGACATTAATAATCTTAGTAGGATAATCAGACTTAAAACGTTCAGTGCCATCAGATAGCCAAAACTGACGTGTTTCTCTTTCATTAATTATAACTACAATAACCTTATTGGTCACTTTCTGTATAAAGTAAGCACCGACAAAGCCATTGTAGTTCTCATATTTCACCTTCAAAACTTGTTTCATAGCTCTCTCAATTCAGTTAACAACTCTTTCAACTCTTCTTTAGTCTTCATAATTCTTAAACTTTAAATTAATTACACCCTATTATACGCAAAAGGAGGTCAATCAACACTTTGACTAACCTCCTGACCTCAGAACAAATTACAATATTCCTAATTGGAATTACTACTTATCTTAAATCTACACCAACGCTCATTTTCTTTACATATTGCTGTTATGCTGAATAGCAGAAATCCTTTCTCTAAGGGCTTTTTGTAAACCTTTCCAAACCATAAAAAGTGTATTTTAAATTAATCAATTACTAAATAAAATACGAGACTTAAGTGTATCACTACAGTCAAGCCTCTATCGTAATTATGAGCTTAAAAATTATAGAATTGAAATTACTTGCACAAATTTTCTTCCCTGAAAAACCTTTATCTTTCTCACATCAACATCATAATGTGAATTAGTTTCACTATTATAAACCTGCAAATACACAGTACTTAAACAATTACTAAGTGATACTGACTTGTCAGAAACTCCTGTTACACCTACCGCTCTCATTCTTCCTCTATACTCAACATAAAGAGTGTTGTCTTCAGACAAGATAGATAAAGCTGAATACCAGTATTCTTGACGTGCTTTGTACAACTTCATTGCAGCCTTCTCATAAAGCTCCATAGCTGATTCCGCTTCTTTAAAAGCAACAGCTACTCCCTTTTTCATTTCTTCAACTTCCTCAATAGTTACCATACTAATCTGAATTAAATTATTTGACTTACACTTTATTATACGCTTATATAACCGACTCAAGGTCAATAATTTCTACTACAGTCTTCTTTAAAGCAAGCATATTTTCATATAAATACTCAATAAATCTAAATTGTAAATTACATTCTTCCGCTACAGAATTATAGTAATTATACATATGACCTCCTTCGACAAGGCTTCTTTTATGACGATAGACAGATACAGGCATCAAATCCCGTAAATCATTTAAACCTATACGCTTAATGTCCAAATTCTTAAACACACTTGAAAGCTGTACAAAATTAAATGTTATAGATTCACAATCAAACACTTTCCTTCCTTGTTCAGAACCTATAAATCTTAAATTAATAAACGTTACTTGTCTTAAGTTATCATTATTAGTCTGATATCTATAAACTCCCTCTTTCATAAGCTTTGACTATGATTACACTTAATTATACGCAAATTAAATGTATCAAGCGTTAATAAAAATAGGACGACTTTAACCGTCCTATTAAAAATATCAACTTCTCATTAACATTAGAAAGACCCTTCAGCTTCCATCTCATCACGTCTTCTACCTGAATGATAAGTTACAATCGACTTAAGTGCATTTACTGCCAATTCTGTTAAAGAATAACTTGAATATTGCTTGCCTCGTGCTGCACCTGTTAAACGATTGAAATCTACAACTTTATGAAGAGAATCAATAAACACACAAGCTGTTTTAGAAGTAACTTGCTGAACCAAACAATTCCCTACTCCAATGACTTCAAGATACATCTGAACGGATTCTTTTTCAGTATCTGGCTCCAATTCAGCCTCATAACCGGAGAATACATAATCAAAAAGCTGACGATATGCAGGTAGAATTGCACTTCTCATTTCATCATAACGAGCGTACAAACTCTCCTTTATATTGTCAGCTAACAATTCAAACTTATGCTTATAATAACGAGCCTCTTCCATTGTAAATACTTTAAGGTCAGTGAGTGCTCCTTGCTCATCATCCTGTTCAGTAGTTAACTCAAAAGCCTTAGTAATACAATCACCGTAATCATCTATATAATTGTCGAGACGAATCGAATTATATGGATTTTGACGTGAACTATCAATCAACTTACGTTGAACTGATACTTTGACCAAGTATTCCAAACTAGTAATCTCAGGATTCCACTTATCTAAAAGTGTTTCTTCTTTTCCCTTTTCACGGGACTTAGGAGTCTCAAACTCTATGTAATACTCCATAATTAAGTCCTCTGGATTACCTGTGAATTGTTTGAAGTAACGATGCATGTACTTATGCACAAATGTTCTTGTCAAAGAGTAAAGCCTTACCTTTAACTCTTCAGTTTGCTCTGAGCGTTTCATTTAACATTAAGATTAGATAATTAGTAATAGTTGTTTTCTTATAAACTATAATACGATATCTTATTCAAATAAAACTAATATGAATAATACCCTTGTCAATTTATAATAAAATAGGGAGTTATACTTCAATTATACAACTCCCTAAACTATACGTTAAATTATCCTAATCAAGACTTATCATCTTTATAAGCCTCATAGAAAGTTTTTCCATAAGTTACCTTACCAATACGGAAAGGATACATATTCTTCTCAAGCCATTTTGCATACCTCTCGACAGAATTAGGACCTACCTCAACAAGAAGAGAATCAAATACTGACAATATCGTTCCATTAATACGAGGTTGAACTTTGTCTATCAGCTTCCTCATAAAAACTGCAAGAGCAGACTGAGTATACGCTGACCAAGCCATGTTAGGATTGAATCCGTTTTCTCCAAACTCTGCCACCTTCAACAAATTATCTTGGTCAAATCCATCGGGACATACATAATATCCTTTCTCTTTAACAATACGAATAATCTTCGCTTTCAACTGAACAAGACGGGGAAATCTTCGCTCAATCATTAAAATCAGACGGTCAGCCTGCGCTTCGGAGATTCCACATCTTAAAGACGTTGAATAACTTGAACCACCATACAACCATGCTAAAAGAGTAGTTTTGAGAGCATCCCGAGTTACCCAATCTGGAAACAGACCTCTATAGTGTTCATAAACATCTTCCCCTCTCCAATACGAATCTATCGCCTCCTGTTCACCTGCAAAATAACAGTTCATGATAAACTCAGCTGACTTGATATCTGCAAAACAAAATACGTGATTCTCATCAAATGGAACGATGCTCTTTCTAAATGACTTCGTCAAAGATGTTATAGATGGATTATAATAAATACGCTTAGAATTTCCAGCTATATTTCCCTGCACATCAAGAATCAACTCATTTCCACCATTGTCATGCTCCTCAGCAAACTTAGAAACAGTGTTCCAAGAATGGAAAGCAGACCTTTGCTCCTTAGTTCTCCGCTCCCAACCTACAGTGTCGAGATTATTCTCAAGTTCTTTAACCACATTACGAAGAGTTTCCAAATTCACCCTTACTTTGGTTTCATGAACTAACTCACGGTCATCTCTTTCTTCTTTTACCTTGCCACGAGCCTTATCTTTCTGCGCTTTGATTCTCCTTGCCTCAGCTTTTCTAAGTTCAATTTCTTTAGCAGAAAGACCTTCAAACAAATTCTTTTTAGTTGCCATACTTAGTAGAATTAAACATTTTACTTACAACTTATTATACGTGGAAAATAACAAATCAAATCTCTCAATATCATCCGGATTGATATCTAAAGAAACACTACCACGGTCAACACCACCAAACATAGATG
>ENA-UESK01000528-UESK01000528.1-human-gut-metagenome-genome-assembly--contig:-NODE-528-length-18088-cov-5.112098_pt1 | contig 18088 bp, 11 predicted proteins | sample MGYA00243006_ERZ508007 | MGnify/ENA primary metagenome ERZ508007 (study PRJEB26167, sample SAMN06115452) | human gut metagenome | host: Homo sapiens | place: China:Jiangsu | collected 2015-08-21... | reverse complement strand
GTCTATCCAAAACGTATTTCCCGGAGAGCCGATATAGGCCCCTCCGTGGCTGGAGGTGAACTGCAACACCATATGCGTAGGTGCCTCGCCCGGCTCCGCCCAGCCTACCTCTTGGATAGGAACGCTTTTTCCTTTACTATTTAACGTATAACGTTCCTCTACTTGTATACGCATATACGGTTTATAGTCGGGTTTGGATGTTATATTTCCATAAAGGATCGGGTAAGTAGCGTCATTTACCCAATCAGGGGTAGATTCCGTATAGCGTTGCACCATCGTACCGACCCGCTTGGAATAAACATTCCCTTCCGCGTCTTCCCATCGTTTCTGCAACAACAAGATCACCGCCAAGGAATCCTGCCCGGCCACCGTACTCTTACGGCTGAACCCCGTACTACGTACCCGATTCTTCTCGGGAGCGGCTTTCACCTTATAATCAAACCGCAACGCTTTCGGCTTCTTGGAGAAAGGCACTCCTGATTGTAACATCGCTTGAGGGTTCTTTGTTCCCTTGATCGGCTCATGCACCGTACCCAAGAAAACGGAGCCGGCGGCGATCACCTCGATATCCACCAAACCGAAAACCTTCACGCTCTCATAACGGGTCTCCATGCGGGCGCACATCCCATCCCCCCGTTTCTCCGGGAAAACAGACGTATTGGTTTTCACCACTCCCGCCACTTTCGCCATCACGTTGGAAGTAGCCCACGGAGAACCGCCCATATTACGATACGCCGTATTACCGACAATCGTATCCGAGGGCCCCAGCTCATAAAGCCATTTCGTATTTCCCCCGATAATGCCAGACTCATGAATCTCACGGACAATCCAATTATCCGATGTCACCCCATCCCCGTCCGCGAGAACCACGGACAGAGGCATACAAGCGATTGCCAAAAATAACGCTTTCTTTCTTAAACTCAAACCCATCCCTCTATCAATTTAATACCTATCTAACCCTTTATTTATAAGCTATAGCCCCATTCCTTCAAGGCCATGCCCCAATTTTCCTCTACGAGCCGGACCGTACGATCCTCGTACTTGTATTGGTTCTTCTTGTAGCCCTTCTTCTTGCCCAGATACTTCTCTATATCCGCCTTAGACTCCTTAAAGCCGGGTAAGTTTAATGACCCGTAAATATTTTCCGTCATGGCGAAAGCGTCTTTCTCGAAATCCTCGAACTTCACTTCCACCAGATTGCCTTCCGGTATCAGGTGCTTCTCTTCCTCGTACTTATAGAAAAGACGGCGATATACCTCGATGAAGTTCGCCTCGATCTGCTCGTTCGTGATATCCTGCAAACGCAATGGCTGGATCGTATTCGTAAAGAAACTGCGGGTACTCTCGAATACCGTATACGGATTTCGCTTCAAGTAGATGAACTTAGCGTTCGGGAACATCTCCAGCAATGTCTTCACACGCCCCGTATGCGGTGGGTTCTTGCTCAAATACTGCGTACCGTTCGTATTCCAGAGGGAAACCTTAACCAGACGCATGAAAGTATCCATGAAGATCCGCCGCTCCTCCTCCGTGATATCGTTAAACAATAAGTAACGATCGCAATACTCCATCCAGCGTTTCGGGAAGAACCAGAAATTATAATACGTATAAGGCATCATGTTCGACAAGGCGAACTCCTCCTCTTGCGGAAGATCCACCTTCAACTCCATATTATCGGTCGGACGCTTATCCGGCATCAAGAAAGCCATGTTCTTCTTGAAGAAAGGCTGCCCCCAGAGCATCAGGTGCGGGAATACCGTCTGGTACGTCGTGGTATAACCGAAATGCTTATCGCAGGCGAAGATATTATGAACAAAAGTCGTACCACTCCGCCAATGCCCCAAGATAAACAAGGGGTCCATCTCAAGCGGCTTATCGGCCAATTTCTTGAACCGGCTATCCTCGATCGGCTTCAAGGCGCTCAACAGGCGGCAAACACCGGTCGTAAGGCGATACTTCCCCTTAAAGCCCTTGCCTATCTGCTGCCGGGCCGTCACCTTCCTGAACGTATCCCAATCCGCCCCGACCAACGTATTGATCGGTAGCTTATCAAACTCCAACAATCCCATATCCTATCGTTTTTCCGTTATACATTTCACAGATACGCCCTGCCGGCCCAACTCCTCACAAACCTTACGGATCGCCTCATAGTGCTCCTCTCCGATTCCCATCTCCGGGAGGTTCAAGGTAGCCAAAGCGTCTTCCGTCACCATATCTTTAGCGTCCACACGGTCGATGATCATACCCACGGCGGACGTATTATTCGTAATCGGATCGATCAAGATAAACGAGCCGGTTTGCTTATTCCTCCTATACGGATCGAAGAACAACTCCTTGCCGGTAGTAAATACCACACGGCCGATCTCGTTCAGCTCCAGATGATCCACGGAAGATTGCTCCATCGTGTTCACGTTCACCTTATAGCGGATACTATCCACACGGGCACGTGTCGTATGAGTGGTCTGCTTGATGTAGAACTGCTTGTTCACGTCCATGGCTTCCTCATCCATCCACACCAGCATGGCCTCGAAATTACGGTCGCGGATCGGCAAGTTATCCGGGTGCACCAGCATCTCCCCACGGGAGATATCGATCTCGTCCTCCAAGGTGATCGTAATACATTGAGGCGGGAAAGCCTGCTCCAACTCACCCTCGTAGGTGACGATGCTCTTTACCTTCGAGGTCTTCCCGGAAGGCAACGCCATCACCGTATCTCCCTTACGCACGATACCGCTGGCCACCTTGCCGCTAAACCCACGGAAATCCAGATTCGGGCGCAACACGTATTGCACCGGATAACGGAAGTCCTCGTAGTTACGATCCAAGTCGATAGGCACGTTCTCCAGATAATCCAATAAAGACGTACCCTCGTACCAAGGCGTACGATCACTCTTCTCCACCACGTTATCGCCATCCAAGGCCGATAAGGGGATATACGTGATATCCGGGATATCCAGCGGCTCCACGAAACGTTTATAATCCGCCACGATCCGGTCGAACGTATCCTTGTCGAAGTCCACCAAGTCCATCTTATTCACGGCCAGTACCACATGCTTGATCCCCAGCAAAGATACCAGATAGGTGTGACGGCAGGTTTGCGTGATCACGCCCGTGCGGGCATCCACCAAGATGATCGCCAGATTCGCCGTAGAACCACCCGTGATCATATTCCGGGTGTACTGCTCGTGCCCCGGGGTGTCGGCAATGATGAACTTACGGTTGTTCGTGCTGAAATAACGATAAGCCACATCGATCGTGATACCTTGCTCACGCTCGGCCTTCAAGCCATCCAGCAACAAAGCGTAGTCGATATGCTCGCCGGCGTTGCCCATACGCTTGCTGTCACGCTCCAAGGCATCCAACTGATCCTCGTATATTTTCTTACTATCAAACAGCAATCGGCCTATCAAGGTCGACTTGCCATCATCCACCGAGCCGGCGGTCAAGAATCTCAGCAGGTCCTTCTGCTCGTCCTTATCTAGGAATTCCTTTATATTTAATTTTGTATCTGCCATGTCTCTTCTGTGTTAAAAATACCCTTCCCGTTTCTTCTGCTCCATACTAGCGTCTTGATCGAAGTCGATCACACGGGTCGTACGCTCGCTCTTCGTCGTGGTCATCATCTCCTCCACGATTTTCTCGATCGTATCCGCCTCGCTCTCCACGGCGCCGGTCAGCGGCCAGCAGCCCAACGTACGGAAACGGACCATACGCATACGGATCTGGTCCCGGTATTGCTCCGGCAAGCGATCGTCGTCCGCCATGATCAAATTACCGTCGATCTCCACGCACGGACGCTCCTTGGCGAAATACAGGGGAACGATCGGGATATTCTCCAGACGGATATATTGCCAGATATCCAGCTCCGTCCAGTTCGATAGCGGAAATACACGGATGCTCTCGCCCTTATGCACACGGGCGTTATAGATATCCCACAACTCCGGGCGCTGGTTCTTCGGGTCCCATTGATGGAACTTATCGCGGAACGAGAAGATACGTTCTTTCGCACGGCTCTTCTCCTCGTCACGGCGGGCGCCGCCGAAAGCGGCGTCGAACTTATATTTATCCAAGGCATGAAGCAAAGCCTGCGTCTTCATCAAGTCCGTATGCACCTTGCTTCCATGCGTGAACGGGCCCACGCCCGCGTGGAAAGCCTCCATATTAGACTCCACGATCAAGTTCCAGCCGAATTTCTTCGCATAAGAATCACGGAACTCTATCATCTCCTTAAACTTCCATTTCGAATCGATGTGCATCAACGGGAAAGGAACCTTACCCGGAGCGAAAGCCTTCTCGGCCAGACGGACCATCACGGAAGAATCCTTCCCGATGGAATAAAGCATAACAGGATTCTCGAACTCGGCGGCTACCTCACGGATGATGTGGATAGACTCGGCCTCCAGCTCCTGTAAATGACTTAACTTGTAATCAGACATATCTTTTTTCAGTGTTTAATTTCTACTTTCGGTATGATCAACTCCAACAACCGGCTCACGGATTGCTCCACGCTCAATACGGAGGTATCCAAGGACAGGTCCGGACGCTCCGGCGCCTCGAACGGGGCGGAAACCCCGGTAAACTCCTTGATCTCGCCTTTCCGGGCCTTGGCATACAGGCCTTTCACGTCACGGCGTTCGCACTCGGCGAGCGGCGTACTTACGTAAACCTCCAAGAAATCCGCTTTACCGATGATAGCGGACGCCATCTCTCTCAACTCGTTGTTCGGGCTGATAAAAGCCGCTATGGTTATAACACCCGTATCGACAAACAGTTTACCCACCTCGGCGATCCGGCGTATATTCTCCACCCGGTCCTCCGGCGAGAACCCGAGATTATTGTTGATACCACTACGGATATTATCCCCGTCGAGGATGCGGCAAAGCAATCCCCGTTTATGCAACTCACGCTCCAAGGCGATAGCGATCGTGCTTTTCCCCGAGCCACTCAAACCCGTGAACCACACCATCACTCCCCTTTGCCCCAGAAGCGCCTCTTTATCCTCACGACCCAGCATACGGTCGAAAATCGGATAGATATTATTTTCTAAAACTTCCATATCATAGGTATTACAAACACGGAGATCAAGAACGTGATCAAGTTCAAGGGCAGGCCCACCTTCACGAAATCCGTGAACTTATAGCCTCCCACGCCTTGTACGATCAGGTTGGTCTGGTAGCCGATCGGCGTACTGAAACTAGCCGACGCCGCCATACAGATCACGACAAAGAATGGGGTCGGATCAACGCCTAATTGCGTAGCCACGGACAAGGCGATCGGGAAACTCAATGCCGCCGCGGCGTTGTTCGTGATCAACTCCGTAAATATATTGGTAATAATAAATATAATCGCCAGCAACGCATACGGTCCTAAATCGTCGGCCATACTAATTATATGGCGGGCTATCATGGAGGCAAAGCCGGAATTCTCCATGGCCTTGCTGATAGCGAAGGCACAAGCGATCGTTATCAAGATATCCCAAGAGATGTATTTCGTGTATTTCTTCGGCGGGAAGATCTTAGTCCACGCCATGATGATTGTCGTAATGCAGACAAAGAAGAACATATCCAAGCGCATACTTGGAACGGCCTCTTTCACGACTGGCAACTCTCCTACCGTCGCCCCCGTAATCATAAAGATCAACAGTCCTAAAGCCAGCCAACGTTTCTTCCTCGATACCGGCTCCGTTGCCTCATTACCATTCGCCAACATCAAGAAGACACTAGACTCACCCCATGTAGGGATAAAAGAATCGTCCGCCCACAACACCAAGGTATCGCCCTCATGCAACACCACCGTATCCAGATTACGGGTAAAACGCTGTCCGCCGCTTTTCACCTCTTTCACGATCGCCCCGTAATGGCGGGTAAAGTTAAACTCTCCCAAGGTCTTGTTGATACCCGGGAAGCGTGCGCCCAGCACGGCCTCCACCCGGTGGAAATTCCCGGGATTCTCATCCTCCCCGTCTTCGGATACCGTATCCGTCCTCGAGTCCGGAAGCAGTTTATTCGAGAAAGCGAACAAATATAAAATACCGGCGATAGCGATAAAAATACCGACTTTCCCCAGCTCAAACATCGTAAAGCCCTCATATCCCGCCTCCAGAATCATGCCGTGCACCACCAGATTCGTAGAAGTACCGATCAAGGTACATATACCGCCCAATATCGTGACATACGAGAGAGGGATCAAGAATTTCGTGGCCGGAAGCCTCACCGCCTCCGCCCATCGCTTGATGATCGGGGCAAAAATAACCACCACCGGCGTATTATTCAGGAACGCCGACACGAAAGCCACGGGCGGGAGCATCCTCGCCTGCGCCTTGAAGACGGTGGTCTTCCCCTCGGGAAGCAGTTTCTTGATCAATTGGCCTAAAGCCCCGCTCTGCCGCACTCCCTCACTGACAAGGAAGAGCATGGCTACGGTTATCATCCCTTTATTGCTAAAGCCCTCCAGCATCTCCTTGGGAGTAAGAATGCCTACGCAGAGAAAAAACACGACCACTGTCAGAAGAACCATTCCCGGCCGCATCTTATCCCATACCAAGGCTGCGATCATGCCGATCAGGGCCAGCAACACAAACACTATATCAAAATTCATCTATTTACTTTTAAGAGCGCAAAAATAATAAGAATACTCAAGTGCGCACTCCTTTCGCTAACCTATTTTTAGGATTATATGGGATATAGACCAATAATGATTGATTCTGGGCCAACTTATATTCTTACAAGGTAGTCTTCTAAATTTCGTTCATAACCAAATAAACAAGAATGCATTGTACGGCTTGTAGAGACGGAGCATGCTCCGTCTCCCACCGCTGACAGTAACTTAAAATACACATCCCCCTCACTTCACGATAAACCACGGATTATGCAAATCTTCCTTGTTATAGCGAAGCGGGGTCTTGCCGTCGATATGATATATGTCGCAACCGGCAGACTTGGCGATGGCGTGGCCGGCGGCGGTATCCCACTCCATCGTCGGGGCGAAACGGGGATAGATATCGGCCGAGCCTTCCGCTACCAGACAAATCTTCAGGCTGCTGCCGCTACTGATCAACGTAACGGGCTTTCCCTGCTTGCGGAGATTATCGATGAAAGCGGTGGTCTCCTCCGTTTGGTGAGACCGGGACGCCACTACCACGACTCCTTGATGCGCCAGCGCTATCGGCAAATGTATCGCCCGCTGCTTCATCTCGTCCATCGAGGGCTGGCTGCTGCTATCGATTCCTGTAAACTTATAAGCACCCACAGAGGAGGAGGCGAAATACAACTCCTTCCGGACGGGCACATAAATGACGCCCAACACGGGCACACCCTTCTCCACCAAGGCGATATTCACGGTAAACTCCCCGTTTTTCTTGATAAACTCCTTGGTACCGTCCAGCGGGTCCACGATCCACAGCGTCTCCCATTTGGAGCGCTCCTTGAACGGGATCTCCTTTCCTTCCTCGCTTAAGACCGGAAACGGGGTAACGGACAAAGCGTTTGTTATCAATCGATGGGCCGCCTTATCCGCCTTTGTCAACGGCGAGTTGTCTGCTTTTCTCTCTATCCCGAAGTCTGATTCGGGGTCGTTATAAATATCCATGATCGACTTGCCTGCGTCTACCGCGGCACGGATCGCTATGTAAAGATAATTGGCGTAGCTCATCATCACTTCTCGTTTTATTATTTGTTAATAAGCAAATATATGGAAAAAAAAATAAATTAACGCCCTGTCGCCTGTAAATATTCCGTACGTTTGATCAAATAAGCCGTATAATCGCCCGTATACTGGTCACGGCTTTGCTGGAGGAGCGATTGGGCGTCCAGAAGATCGCTCAGCGTTACCGTGCCCGCCTTATAATAGTCCGTATTAAGGCGGACATTCTCCTCGGCCGTCGCTATGGATTCCTCCGAGAGCTTGACTTGCTTATAAGACTCCTCCAGCTCGCTCCAGAGCTTCCGCATTTGTACCAACAGAAGCTCATTGGCGTTTTGGCGGGAATACTCGGCCGCCTTCACCTGAAGCTTTTGCTTCCGGATGGCGTGCGAGCCGCCCCACCAATCACTGATCGGAATCGCTACGGTAGCGAAAACCATGCCGAACGGACGGTCCTTATCCAGTAAGTTGTGATACATATACCCGGCTCCGATCCCCACGGTGGGCAAGTATTGCCCAACCTTCAGCTTTTGTTGAAGACGGGCGGCCTCCACGTTCTTCTCCAGCAATTTATAAGAGAGTGTCGTAGGGAGCGCCTCCTCATGGCTCACCCGGTAAAGCTCCGGGGAGGGCACCTCGGCGGGCAGCGTGAAATCGATCTCGAAATCATCTTCCCCGATACCGATATATTGAGCCAGCACCATCTTGGAGAGGCGCAAGCCGTTCTCCACCCGCAGGCGGTCGCTCGCCACGCCGTTCTTTTTCAACTGGACTTGCAGTAGGTCATTACGAGTCGTCACGCCGGCGCCGACCGCTACCTCCACATCCTTATAAAGACTCCCCACCAAGGATTCCACGATCTCGATCGTCCTTAATTTCTCGTGAAGGGAGATCCATTGCCAGTAATACCGCTCCACCGTCAAGGCTACCTCATCCTCGGATTGGCGCATCTGGTAACGGCTCACCTCGAGCGCCAAGTCGGCCAGCTTATTGCCGTTCACGATCTGTCCGCCGGCGAACACGGGCTGGATAGCGGTCACCCCACCCAGCAAGCCGTCATCCATCATCGACAACTCGAGAAGGCCCGGTATCACGCTCATATCCATCATCCCGTGGTTCGCCTTGAATGCCGTTCCCACGGCGCTGACATTCGGGAAGTATTTCGTAAAGGCCTCCTTTTTTCCTTCCCTCGCCTCTTCTACGTCCAAACGGGCGTTCTTCATCTTCGCGTTATTCTCCAAAGCCATTTCCCGGCATTCTTCCAGCGATAATGTCCGCTGGGCGCTCACGGTCCCCACGCATAAGACGAGGGAACCGACGATGCCATATATCCATCTTTTTATCATCTCTTTTTTCCGCATATATTCATTCCTATATTATATCCTAATCCACATCCGTATCATTCATTTATTCCCGAATATCTTCCAATAGAAAACAGGCAGGATGATGACCGCCAAGATCATCGAGAAGACCGTTCCCGAGCAGATCACCACACCCATCGGCATCCAAAGGGAACTGCCGCTGATGATCATGGGCACCACGCCCACGGCCGTTGTAGCCGAGGTCAGGAAGATCGGGAGCATGCGTCGCCGGCCGGCGTCGAAGGCGGCATCCCTCGGGCTATAATGCTTATGAAGCCGCAAGTCTTGCGCATGCTCGAATATCAAGATAGCGTTTCGCACCACGATACCGATCAAGCTGATAACGCCCAAGACGCACGTCAAGCTGAAATCGATATGGAACGCCCACAAGCCCAGCGCCGCCCCGAACAAGGTGAGCAGCAACGAGGACAGGGCCGCCAACGCCAAGCCGATCTTCTTGAAATTGACCAACAGGAAGAAGAAAACAATGATCACGGCGATCGCCAAGCCCTGCATCAGCGGGTTCATCGTCTCGAAATCCAGCTCCTTGGCTCCACCGTACTCGTACGTCACGCCCTCGGGCAAGGTCGGGATAATACGGCTTTCCATGACTCGCTCGATCCGTTTCTGCATAGCGTTCTGGTTGGTCCCCCGGGTTACCTCGGCGAAGACGCTCAAGGTACGCACGCCGTTGCGACGGACGATCTGCCCCTCATTCCAGCCTCCCTCGATCGTGGAGACTTGCCGGAGCGGGACGCTCACGCCGGGGACGATGGTGGGAAGATACTGGTCGCCGACCTTATCGAACGCGTCACCCTCCCCTTTCTTATCGGATCTCAGCTGGATCGGCAAAGCGTAATCGCCTTCCCAGAGGGAGCCAACCGAGAGGCCGTCGTAACGGATCGCCAGATCGGCCGAGGCCATCGCCTTCGTGATCCCGAGGCGGGAGGCTTCCACTGGGTCCAATCGAACCCGTACGTCGGGTAAGGCCTCCTCATAATTGGTGTGTACCCAGACCAAGCCGTCCATCTCACGCAACACGGCCATCAAGGAATCCCCAGCCTGCTTCAACCGGGCGATATCGTCTCCCATGAAACGGATCTCTAAAGGAGAGGATACGTTTTGGTAATCCAGTTGCTTAAACTTCACGTAGGCGTCGGGGAAATAATCGGCGTACCGGTCCGTATAATCATCCAACACGCTACGGGTGGCCTCTATCGAGGCGGTGTTGACAATGAACTGGGCGTAATTCTTCCCGGCCAAGTTCGGGGCGTAGGTAGCTTGGAAACGGGGCGAGGAAGTTCCGATAAAGGAGGTGACGGACAGGATGCGCTCATCTTCCGACAACAGCTTATAGAGACTATCGCTCACGGCGGCGGTACGGTCCAGCGAGGTTCCCTGCGGGAGATAGATCTCGACGGCGAACTGATCCCGGTCGGCTATCGGCATCATACGCTGGCTCAGTTGGGTGATCATCAGGATCGCCAAGGCAACCGTCAAGACGCCCAGACCGATCGTGGTTTTCGGGAAACGGAAAGTCCACGTCAGTGCCCTCGTATAGACGGCCTGTACGGTATCCAGCAGATTGAACCTCTTCTTGCCCGTATTCTCCCGCCCGGACTTCAATCCCTTCTTGATCAAGACCCGCTCCAGCAGCGGGATAAAGACCATCGCCACCGCCAGCGACACCATGAGGGAGATGGAAAGCGTCCAAGGGAAGAAGGTCACGAAATCCAACATCTGCCCCGTCATCGTGAAAAGCAACGGGAAAAAGATCACGCAGATACACAGCGTAGCCAACAAGATCGAGCTGAAATAGTTCTTGGCGCTATAGACGGCGGCGTACCAACGGGAATAGCCCTTGTCCAGATATTCCAGATAGGCGTCTATCACGATGATGGAGTTATCCACGATCATGCCCAATACCACGATCAAGGCGGCCAGCGTCACCGTATTCAGCGGGATGCCGCAAGCGTACATGACACCGATCGAGATAAAGACACTGATCGGGATGGAGGTAGCCGCCACCAATGCCGAGCGGAACGGGAACAATACCATCATCACCAAGATCACGACCACGATGGACACGAACAAATCCCGCACGAAGGAACTTACCGAGTCTCCCACCACCTTCGGCTGGTCGGCGATCCGGCGGATCGAGACACTCTCGGGAAGATCCCGCTCGAAAGCGTGCAATACCTCGTCTACCTCCTTTCCGTATCGTACGATATTATGGCCCTCACGCATCTCCATGGAAAGGATGATCGCTTTCTTGCCGTTGTTCGTTATATAGCTATCCGGCTCGGGATATTCCCGTACGATACGGGCCACGTCTTTCAAGCGGATCATATGCCCGTCGGCATCGGCCAGCAGGATCTGCTCGCCTACCTCCCGCTCCGAGGGATAAGTCACGGAAAGGTGGATGGGAATGTCCAAGCCGCCATTCTCCAAGGAGCCGGAGGCGGTGGTAAAGCCTTGGGTGAACAAGGTTGTCATCAGCATACGGGTATCTAGGCCGTAAGCGGCTAGCTTGTCTGGATCCAAGTAGACCGAGATCTGCTCGTTTTGTACCCCGTAACGGCGCAGGTTGGATACGGACTCGATCCGGCGCAGGCGGTCTTCCAGCGTCTCCATGTATCGCTGCAATTCCCGGTAGGTCTTGTCTTCCGATTCCAAGGTGATCAATAAGGCGGAAGTATCGCCGAAATCATCATTCGCGATGACGGCGAGTACGCCCGAGGGCAGTTGCGACTTGAAGTTCTGCAAGCCGAGCTTGATCTTCGACCAGACCTCGTCTTTATTGTTCACGTCGTCGTTCAGCTCCACCATCACGTACACCATTCCATCCCTTGACATGGAGTACGTCTTTTTCTTCTTTACCTCCTTGAAGGTAAACAGGTATCTCTCCAAAGGCTTGGCCAACTGCTCCTCCACCTCTCCGGAAGTCGCCCCGGGGTAAACACCCACGACCACGCCTTGGCGGATGGTGAACTCCGGGAATTCCTGTTTCGGCATGTCCACCAAACCCCAAATACCCAACCCGACCAGCACGGTAATCACCAGCAACGTGATCTGGTAATGACGCATGGTCCATTCGATCACTCCGTTTTTACGTTCTCTCATAACGCACGCACTCTCATGCCCTCACTGATTTTCTGGTAACCGCCTATCACGACGATATCCCCCTCGTTCAACCCTTCCAGAATAAACAAGCCCTGCTCCGTCAAGTCGCCCGTCCGTACGGGCGTAGCTTTCGCCTCTCCGTCTACGACCTTCCAGACGAAACGCCCCCCGTCGTTCGCTATCAGCACGGCGTTGTTCGGCAAGGCGATAGCCGGCACGGATTCCTCTCCCGACAGGCGTACATCGCAAACCATGCCGGGCAACAAAGCGCCGGACGGGTTCTCCAGCCGGATCTTCGCCTCGTAAGTATGGGAGATAGGGTTGGCCACGATACCTTTCTCCGTCACTTTCCCCTCAAAACATTGTCCGCCCAGAGCGGCTACCTTTATCATAGCGGCTTGATCGCCGAGCGTGGCGACCTCATTCTCCGGAACGGCGATCTTCACGTTTACCGTCTCTATCCTTAACAAGGAGAAAACCGGTTGCCCGGGCTGCACGTTCTCTCCCGCCTCAACCATGCGCTTGCCGATAACGCCGCCGAACGGGGCATACAGGTTCCGGTCCTCAAGGTTTTTCCTCGAGATTCGCTCCATGGAACGGGCCTGTTCCAATTTGCTCTCCACCTCTACCCATTTCATATCCGGCAGGCTCTTATTCTCGTGCAAGGTTCTCATGCGGGCATAGGCGTCCTCCGCTTGTCGCAAGGAAGCGGCCGAGGCGTTATAGGCGTTTTCCAGCGTCGCCTTGTCTAACACCGCTAGTAGTTGGCCCTCACGGACCTTCTGCCCCTCGCCCACCAATACTCGCTCTACATTACCCATCACCTGAAAACTAATCGAGGAAGATACGACCTCCTCTACCGTTCCCACGTAATTCCTTGTATCCGCCGGAACGGTCTTCGCTACCTTCACGATCTCCACCGGGATCTCTTTGCTATCCCGTCCCTCTTTTTGACTGCCCGAGCATCCGGACATCACGAACACGACGGATAATAATCCTCCATAAACAATGCCTTTCATCCTTTTCATATCCTATGATTTATTATACCGCGAAGATGATGAGTTTATCCACTCCAAAGAAGTTCCGTTTTGCAACCAAATTGTCCTATTTGACACATTTCAATTGGATTATTCTATTATTTCACTAATTTTATCGCCCAAACAAGAATAAATTATGAACGTAACAGATCTACCTCAAGCTTGTATCTCTCTTATCGAGAACGTACCCGGCATAGACTTTATCGACGAGGATTTCGCCATATTCGATAACATCGACGATATTCCCTCGCTCGACCATCCGATGCGAATAGACGCCGTCGTATTCGCGCTTTGCACGAAAGGCTTCATGCGTATACGGATCAATATGGAGGAATATGTCGTAGGGGAAAACCATCTCGTATTGTCCTTGCCTGATCAGATCATCCAACACGTGGAACGTAGCGAGGACGTGGCCGGGATCTTCATCGTCATCTCCAAGAATTTCATGGAGGAGATCATTCCTCATATACAGAATACCTTGCCGGCGTTCTTCTACATCAAGGAGCATCCGGTCACCGAGTTGAATACCGAGGAGATAGGTTGTATCAAGGAATATCATTCTTTCCTCTGGAAAAAAGTGAAAGCGAAAGGGCATCCTTACCGGAAAGAGATTGCCCAGAGCTTATTGTTGGCGGTATTCCACGAGGTTTACGGCATGTTTAAGAATCATATGCCGATCGAGGTGAAGAAGAGCCGGCAAGAGGAGTTGTTCGCGGCGTTCATACAAACGCTCGCCTTACATCATAAGCAGGAACGATCGGTAGCTTTCTACGCCGGGAAATTATGTGTGACTCCCAAATATTTATCTCTTTTGGTAAAGAACGTCAGCAACCGTACAGCCGGGGAATGGATCGATAATTACGTTGTCTTGGAGGCGAAGGCGTTATTATCCTCCTCCACCCTTTCCATCCAAGAGATATCAGACCGGCTAAACTTCGCCAACCAATCCTTCTTCGGTAAATACTTCAAGCAACACGTCGGGATATCGCCTACGGAGTATCGGAAGAAATGGTAATAATCAGAAAAATAATTATCTTTGTCTCACGACAGAAGTCATTTAATGAAAAGATAAAATGAAACGAACAGAAATTATAGATCAGATAAAAGATATCATGCGCCGGATAGCTCCCACGGCACAAACTATCTTATTCGGTTCGGAAGCACGTGGAGACGCTCGGATTGATAGCGATATCGACTTACTCATCTTGATAGACGGAGAGAAAATGACTTTGGAACGAGAGGAAGAAATTACTTTACCCTTGTATGAGCTGGAACTAAAGACAGGCGTACATATCAGCCCCATCGTCCTGTTAAGAAAACTCTGGGCAAACCGTCCCTTTAACACTCCTTTCTATATTAATGTTATAAACGAAGGTATTATATTATGAAAGAGATCCTAGATGAAGAAAGTAAGAACGCATTGATTAACTATCGAATCCAACGTGCTTATGAGACATTGAAAGAAGAATAGTTCCCAAAGAGAACTATCCTCCGATCAACGCGGTTATCCCGCAGGAGGCGAATTGATCGATGCACCTTTGCAGGACTGCTTCGGAAGGGGTGGATAGCGGAAGGTGCCCGGGATTGTAGAGGGTTCCTCGCTTATCGTGCTTACCTTTTCCGATGTCGTGGTACGGGAGGAGATTAACGACTTTCCGCTCCCACGGCAAGGAGGCTAGGAAGGTGGCAGAGCGGAATATATTCTCCTCGTCCGCATTGACGCCCTCGATCAAGGGGACGCGAATGAGGAAGTCTATGCCGGCCTCGGCGATCATCCGAAGATTGGAGAGGATACGCTCGTTCGGGACACCCGTGAAACGACGATGGCTACAGGAATCCATATGCTTCAAATCCACCAGAAAAAGATCCGTGCGCTCCATTACGCTCCGGACGGTATCCGGCGAGGCGAACAAGGTCGTATCCACCGCACGATGGATTCCCAACGCTCCGCAACGATCCAGCAGGGCAACCAAATCCGATGGATGCGACAACGGCTCTCCCCCGCAGAAGGTAACGCCTCCCTCGGAGCGATCCATAAAGACCGTCTCTTTCTCGATCTCACGCATGACCTCGTCGATAGAATACTCACGGCCGGACATCTCCATCGCCAAGGTGGGACAAACCTCGGCGCATCTACCGCATGTCCGGCACAGAGACCGATTCGTGACGATACCCGCCTCCGTCAAGGTCAACGCCCCGGTGGGGCATACATCCACGCAGGCCCCGCAACCTATGCACTTCTTTCTCGTATACAGCTTCTCCGCCCGGGGCGAGATGCCTTCCGGGTTATGGCACCATACGCAGGCAAGCGGGCATCCTTTCATGAAGATCGTGACACGAATGCCCGGCCCGTCGTTTATGGCGTATCGTTTGATATCGAATAACAGCATGGCTCAGAAAGTCTCTTGCTCCGTACGTGCGATCACGTCCGCTTGCAAATCGGCGTTCATATCGTTGAAATAGTCGCTATAGCCCGCTACACGGACCAGCAGATCCCGGTAGTCCTCCGGACACTTCTGGGCGGCGTAAAGCGTTTCCGTATCCACGATATTGAATTGGATATGATGGCCACCCAAGGCGAAGTAGCTACGGATCAAGGAGGCCAGCTTCGAGATATCCTCCTCCCGCCGGAGCAGGCTGGGCAGGAAGCGTTGGTTCAGCAGCGTGCCGCCGCTCTTCACCTGATCCAGCTTGCCGAGGGACTTGACAACGGCGGACGGCCCGTGGGTATCGGCTCCGTGCGAGGGCGAGGTACCATCGGAGATCGCACGCCCGGCCAAGCGGCCGTTCGGGGTGGCTCCCATCACCTTGCCGAAGTAGACGTGGCAAGTGGTGGATAACATATTCAAATGGAAACACTCCCCTTTCGTATTCGGCTTGCCCTCGATCGCGTCATATAAATCGTCGAAGACACGGACGGCGATCTGGTCGGCGTACGGATCATCGTTGCCAAAGAAAGGCGTACGGTTCAGGATCATTTGGCGCATCGGCTCATGTCCCTCGAAATTATCCGCCATCGCGTCCAACAAGGCCTGCATCGTGAAGGTCTTATCCTCGAAGACGTGTTTCCGCAAAGAGGAAAGGCTATCGGTTATCGTGCCTAATCCGGTACACTGGATATAAGTGGTGTTGTAACGAGGCCCGCGATCGTAGTAATCCTTACCCTTCGCGATACAATCATCGATAAACAGGGAGAGGAACGTGGCGGGGGCGTACTTGGCGAACATGCGGTCGATATAGTTGCTGACCCGCACCTTCATATCCACGAAATAATGGATCTGGCGAATGAACGCCGCATAAAGCTCCTCATACGTCCGGAAACCACGGGGATCGCCGGTCTCCAGACCGACCTTGCGACCGCTTACCGGATCTACGCCGTTATGCAGGGTCACCTCCAATATCTTCGGCACGTTCAGATAACCGGTCAACACGTACGCCTCCTTCCCGAAAGCGCCCACCTCGATGCAACCGCTGCAACCTCCCTCGCGGGCGTCACGCAGCGACTTGCCTTGCCGCATCAACTCCTGCACGTACACATCCGGGTTGAATACCGACGGGTAGCCATGACCTTGGCGGATCACCTTGCACCCGGCACGAAGGAAACGCTCCGGCGTACGGGCACTGACGTGGATGGCGCTGCCGGGCTGGAGGATATGCAGCTCCTCGATCGTCTCCAACATGATATAGGAGACCTCGCTTACGCCATCGCTACCGTCCGCCCGGATGCCGCCGATGTTCAGGTTCGTGAAATCGTTATAGGTTCCGCTCTCCTTCGCCGTGATACCCACTTTCGGCGGGGCGGTATGATTGTTTACCTTGATGAAGAAGCAAGACATCAACTCTTTCGCCTCGTCACGGGTCAAGGTTCCGGCGGCGATTTCTTTCTCGTAGAAAGGCGCCAGATGCTGGTCGAAATGACCGGGGTTCATGGCATCCCAACCATTCAGCTCCGTGATCGTACCGAGGTGGACAAACCAGTACATCTGGATCGCTTCCCAATAGGTACGGGGAGCGTGGGCGGGAACCCGGCGGCATACCTCGGCGATCTTCCTCAGCTCGGCGGCACGGCGGGGATCTTTCTCGGTGAGAGACATCTCGTCAGCCAAGTCCGCGTGTCGCTCGGCCAGCAGGATAGCGGCGTCGCAGGAGATAGACATGGCCGTCAGTTCCTCCTGCTTGTCCGTGGCCTCGGGGTCGTTCATGAAATCCAAGGCGCTTAGTTCCCCCTCGATACGTTTCTTCAAGTCCAGCAGGCCATATTGGTAGACCTTGCCGTCCAAAGCGGTATGCCCGGGGGCACGTTGCTCCATGAACTCGGTGAACATACCCACCTCGTACGCCTCTTTCCATTCCTTGGGAACGTGACTGAAGATGCGTTCCCGCTGGGTACGGCCTTTCCAGTACGGGATCACCTCCCGCTCGTAGGTATCGATATCTTCTTGGGAGATAGTGTAACGTTGCAGCTCCCGGGTATTCAATATATGCAAGTCCTCCACGCTATGGCAGGTAAGTTCCGGGAAGGTAGGCACGGCCTTGGGGCGGGGCCCCCGCTCGCCGACGATCAACTCGTCCTCGCCGATATAGATCGTCTTCCGCTTGCAGATCTCCAAGAAGTTCAGGGCACGCAGGATAGGGATCGGATACTTCCCGTAATTCTCCTGATAGAAACGGGTCTCGATCAAGGCCCGCTCGATGGAGAGGGAAGGTTGGGCCTCGAAGGTCTGCCGGCGCAGACGTTTGATACGGTCGTTCATCCCGAAATTGTTCGCTCCCACGGAAGAGACGGTATCATGTACGCATGAATGTGTGTGATGGGTTGTATTCATAAAATTATATGTTTTATCGTAGAGGTAGGATCTATCCGCCCTCATCAAGGTTATTTTTTATTGTTACACAGGACGGGCATCCCCGCCCCCATGAGTTTAT
>ENA-UESK01000520-UESK01000520.1-human-gut-metagenome-genome-assembly--contig:-NODE-520-length-18269-cov-4.845536_pt1 | contig 18269 bp, 16 predicted proteins | sample MGYA00243006_ERZ508007 | MGnify/ENA primary metagenome ERZ508007 (study PRJEB26167, sample SAMN06115452) | human gut metagenome | host: Homo sapiens | place: China:Jiangsu | collected 2015-08-21... | reverse complement strand
AATAAGCTTCGCACGGACAACTGTTCCAGGTCTTCGTGCAAAGACGGCTGCTCGGTTATTTTAATAAAACTCATATTTTTTCATGCCATCTTCGCCGTCAACTGCTTCTGCCACAACTTCGTATCCCGCCTCTGTAAGCATATTTCTTAAAAAACGTCTTGATGTTCTTGAGTCATCTACTATTAATACTGTAACCATACTATTTCTCCATTCCTCCGCTTTTGCGGTTTTTTCATTTCTTTACAAATAGGTTTCCTGGCTGGCAAGCTCCACATTCTCATTGATTGCCATAATCAAGTCAAATTGACTGCCTTCGTAACCGATGGTTACGACATAAAATCCTTTTTCACTTGTAATATGCACGTTATCATAAAATACCGGTGGATATAATACCACATCTATATCATCATCGCAAAGTCTTGTTGCAAATGCACCATTCGTACAATTAATCAGTTCGCAGACTGCATCGTATGCATCCATATCAAATTCCTGAAAATCTTCCATTGCAAAATCCGATGCAACCTTTAACAATACCTCATCGCTTCCGATAATTCCAAAGAAAATATCCATATCGCCATCCATCATCTGACTGCCGATAAAATCCCCTTCATACTCCTCTTTTATCGTAATCTTTTCCAGTGTCATTTCGTCACCAAGATAATGTTTCAGGCTTTTTAATACACACTTTAACTGTAAAATATACTCCTCCTGACGCATCTTTACAAATGTAGACACCATTGCATCAATATCCCCATCTTTTAATACCCGCAGTTCCCTGTCTGTCAGATTGTTGCCAACGTGGTTGCGGGCGATATACCCGCCAAACATCATATCCTTCATTGCTATACCTCTCTTAACCCATCCATCATTATACTGCTCGTACAATCCCCTATGAATATCAGCACAATTATTTATTACATTATACAACACATAAACTATATTAATCAAGCAGTTTCCCAATAAAATGATATCATACCATATTCGGGCAGCACTGGCATTCTCCGCTCTTTTTCTGTTACTGTGCCTGTAATAATATTTCCCTCGAACATAACAACAGCCGCCCGGTGAACACGTTACCGGACGGCTGTCTTGTTATGATTATTTGTTTTTTACTTATCCTCTACACTGTAGTTTGGAGCTTCCTTTGTGATATGAATATCATGTGGATGACTCTCTCTTAATGCTGCAGATGACATCTTGATAAACTGTGCTGTTTCCTGTAATGTCGGAATATCCTGCGCGCCACAGTATCCCATACCGGAACGAAGACCACCCATTAACTGGAAGATGGTATCTTCTACAAGTCCCTTATATGCTACACGGCCTTCAACGCCTTCCGGTACCAGCTTCTTAGCGCCGGTCTGGAAGTATCTGTCCTTACTGCCGTTTTCCATGGCAGCGATAGAACCCATGCCTCTGTATACTTTATATTTTCTTCCCTGGAATAATTCAAATGTTCCTGGGCTTTCGTCACAGCCTGCAAGCAGACTTCCGAGCATACATACGTTGCCGCCTGCTGCGATTGCTTTTACGATATCTCCGGAGTACTTGATACCACCATCGGCGATAACCGGAATACCGTACTTCTTCGCTTCTTCGTAAGCACTCATAACTGCTGTTACCTGTGGTACACCGATACCTGCAACAACTCGTGTTGTACAGATAGAACCCGGTCCGATACCAACCTTAACCGCATCTACGCCTGCTTCGCAAAGAGCCTTTGCAGCTGCACCTGTTGCAATGTTTCCGGCAATTACCTGAAGGTCCGGATATGCAGCCTTAATATTTTGTAATGTAGTGATAATGTTCTTTGAATGACCGTGTGCAGAATCGATTACGATACAGTCAACCTTTGCCTTTACAAGGGCTTCCACACGTTCCATAACGTTTGCCGTAATACCGACAGCGGCGCCGCAGAGCAGTCTTCCCTGTGCATCATGGGCAGATAACGGATATTTAATCTGCTTTTCGATATCCTTAATTGTAATCAGACCCTTTAACTTAAATTCGCTGTCTACAATCGGAAGTTTTTCTTTTCTTGCCTTGCCTAAAATCTTCTTTGCTTCGTCTAATGTAATGCCAACCGGTGCTGTAATCAGATTCTCGCTTGTCATACATTCCTTAATCGGTCTTTTATAATCTTCTTCAAACTTCAGATCTCTGTTGGTGATGATACCCACCAGCTTGCCATCATCATCTGTAATCGGCACTCCTGAAATTCTGAATTTACCCATCAGATTATTTGCATCTTCGAGTGTATTGTCCGGATGCAGATAAAATGGGTCCGTGATAACGCCATTTTCCGAACGCTTTACCTTATCCACTTCTTCTGCCTGCTGTTCTACAGACATATTCTTATGAATAATACCAATACCGCCCTGTCTTGCCATGGCAATTGCCATTCTGTGCTCTGTAACAGTATCCATTCCCGCGCTCATCAATGGAATGTTTAACTTAATGTTCTTTGTCAACTGTGTTGACAGATTAATCATATTCGGCGTTACTTCTGAATACTGTGGAACTAATAACACGTCATCAAATGTAATGCCTTCGCCAATGATTGTACCCATTTCTACTGTATCCTCTCTTTCTTTCATTTTAATGTGTTTTGTGTATTATTTGACAATATAACAAAATACGCTGATAATGTCAAACACTTTTTTCTGTACATTCACTTTTTTATTCATCCATGCGGTCTGCGGCTTTCGGTACACCCGCCCGAAGTGCCTCAAGCATCTTTTCATCCGGTTCTAAGATGATGCGCACCATTTCATTGCTTGCATCCATTGTATATAAAACAACCGTCTTTTCGGGTGCTGTATTGGAAGTGTATTCTGCGGTCCGCAGTTTTTTGTGTTCCATTCCAAGCGCTGCCTGGCAGGTCGGTTTCGCAAGCATGGATGCTTTTGCAATATTGTATACCCCGCAGCGTTTTCTCATGGACTGTGACATAATTTTATCAATTGTGAGCTCACCGTCCACTAATGAATATTCATACTCTGCATTGTAATATTTAAACAATATCACCGTAAATACCACAAGTACCGCTGTGAGCAGAATTCCCAGTGCATAAGTTGACGGAATCGTTGTGACTGCAAGAATACATGCAAGAATCATAACGGTCTTAAATACTGCCGCCTGCTTTGGGGCTTTCGTTTTTAAAATCTGTTCTGTTGTAATATTATACATAAATTCTCCATTCTGCCGGAGTTTAAACCAGCCTGTCTGTTACTATCATAATCCTTTTTGTACTAAAAAGCAATAAAAACCGGCAGATTTGACAAAATCTGTCACCTCTGCCGGTTTCAATCTGCTGCCCGTTTTACCGTCCAGCCAAAAAATATTTATTTTTATGCATTTTAACAGCAGGAATTACATCATTCCCATGCCGCCCGCACCGCCTGCCGGCATTGCCGGAACATCTTCTTTGATTGTTGCAACAACGGATTCTGTTGTAAGCAGTGTAGATGCAACGCTTGTAGCGTTCTGTAATGCACTTCTTGTAACCTTTGCAGGATCTAAGATACCGGCATCAATCATATTGACATATTCGCCGTTTAATGCATCGAAACCAGTTCCGACTTCTGATTCTCTTACCTTATTAATAATAACAGAACCTTCCAGACCTGCATTTGCTGAAATGTGGTATAACGGAGCTTCGAGTGCCTTTAAGATAATCTCTGCGCCTGTCTTTTCATCACCTACCAGTGTTTCTGTCAGTTTCTTCACTTCCTTAGAAGCATGAATATAAGCAGAACCACCGCCAGAAATAACACCTTCTTCTACGGCTGCTCTTGTTGCATTTAAAGCATCTTCCATACGAAGCTTTGCTTCCTTCATTTCTGTTTCTGTTGCAGCACCGACTCTGATAACAGCTACGCCGCCTGCCAGCTTTGCAAGTCTTTCCTGTAACTTTTCTCTGTCGAAATCAGATGTTGTTTCGTCAATCTGTGCACGAATCTGTGCAACTCTTGCTTCGATTGCAGACTTTTCACCTTCACCGTCAACAATAACAGTATTTTCCTTCTGAACCTTAACAGACTTTGCACGGCCGAGCATATCCATTGTAGCATCCTTTAATTCAAGTCCTAATTCTTCTGAAATAACCTGACCGCCTGTAAGGATTGCAATATCCTTTAACATTTCTTTTCTTCTGTCGCCGTAGCCCGGAGCCTTGACAGCAACAACATTGAATGTACCTCTTAACTTGTTGACGATTAATGTTGTAAGTGCTTCACCTTCAACATCTTCAGCGATAATTAACAGCTTTGCGCCGCTTTGTACAATCTGTTCTAAGAGCGGAAGGATTTCCTGAATGTTAGAAATCTTCTTATCTGTGATTAAAATGTATGGATTATCAAGAACTGCTTCCATCTTATCCATATCTGTTGCCATATAAGCTGAAATATATCCTCTGTCAAACTGCATACCTTCTACCAGGTCAAGTTCTGTCTTCATGGTCTTAGATTCTTCGATTGTGATAACACCGTCGTTAGAAACCTTTTCCATTGCATCTGCTACCATCTGTCCGACTTCTGCATCACCTGCTGAAATAGAAGCAACCTTTGCAATCTGATCCTTACCTGTTACCTTTTCACTCATCTTTGCAATCGCTTCTACAGCACACTCTGTTGCCTTCTTCATACCTCGTCTTAAAACAATTGGATTAGCGCCTGCTGCAAGATTCTTCATACCTGCATTTACCATTGCCTGTGCAAGAACGGTTGCTGTTGTTGTACCATCACCTGCTACATCATTTGTCTTTGTAGCAACTTCCTTTACAAGCTGTGCGCCCATGTTTTCAAATTTGTCTTCCAGTTCGATGTCCTTTGCAATTGTAACACCATCGTTTGTGATTAACGGAGCACCGTAAGACTTATCCAGAACAACATTTCTTCCTTTCGGTCCTAATGTTACACGTACTGTATTTGCTAACTTATTTACACCTTCTTCAAGAGCTTTTCTTGCATCAATGCCATATTTAATTTCCTTTGCCATGATATTTGACCTCCGATTTCTATTTTATACTGTATCAAAACTACTTTTACCAGATTTTTCTATTCCATAATTGCAAGGATATCAGACTGTTTTACGATGATATATTCCTCGCCGTCTAATTCCACTTCTGTTCCTGAATATTTAGAATAAATAACTTTATCGCCTGTCTTAACCTGCATTGTTACTTCCTTGCCGTCTACAACTCCACCAGGACCAACTGCAATAACTTCTGCCTGCTGTGGTTTTTCCTTTGACTGACCCGGTAATACAATGCCTGATTTTGTCGTTTCTTCTGCCTTTAACGCTTTAATTACAACTCTGTCTCCCAATGGTACTAACTTCATATTATCCTCCATTCCGCCGCCGGTAAGGCTGCCTTTGCGCCGCCCCGAACTTGTATACGACAGCTGCTATTATTTTCCTTGTTAGCACTCATTTAATTTGAGTGCTAATTTCAATATCATTAAAATATCACTCTGCCTTTTGTTTGTCAACAGATAATTGGAAATATCTTTTGTTTTTAATAATTAAATTATACTTTTTTAATTTTTTGATTTTGCGTGCCGATACGCACTGTTTTTCCGTAAAAAAACAGATACTGCTGGGCATAGCCGCCGTAGCTTCCGAAACGTGTCTTTGCAAATGCCGCAATTTTTTCTTTGTCCGTTTCCTTTCCCGAAAAATAAAGCTGCTCCATAATCCGCTTAATCCACACATCCACCGGAAATGCATCGCGCTTATCCAGCCCGAACAGCATACAGCAGTTTGCAACCTTACTGCCGACCCCTTTTATCTTTGTCAGCATTTTCTCACATTCTGCGGTATCCGCCGCTTTTAATGCAGCCTCCGATATCTGTCCGTCTGCCGTTTTCTGCACCGCATCTACAATATACGGCGCTCGGAAGCCCGTTTTGCAGTCCCGCAGGTCTTCTTCCGTGACATTGCACATCTGGCTGACCGTTGGGAAGGCAAAGAATCGCATTCCGTTTATTTCACCCAGATCATCCCCGAAACGCTCCGAAAGCGTTTCCACAATCTTCTTAATATGCGGAATCTGCTTATTCTGCGATATAATAAAGGAAATTAAAGTTTCAAAAAATTCCTGCTGTAAAATATGTACGCCCTGCATGGTTTCCACTGCTTCCTTTAACGTATCGTCCGTCTGTAAAAGCGCCGCCTTTATCCTGCCGTAGTCCCTGCCAAAGTCAAAATAATCCCGCCATATCATTTCGTAATCCTGCATCGTCGTATCAAACAAAATTACGCTGTCTTTTTCCTGACGGATACGTAACAGTCTATGAAATGCACAGACTGCATATTCCTGTTCGGCGAGTTTTTTAAAATGAAAACACTGCCCACATTCGAGTGTCTGCGCAAGATCAAAATCCCTCACTTCTGTAAGTACAACATTTCCCTCATCATAAGAAATCTGCATTGCTTGTCCTTTCTGCTATAAAATTGAATTATCCTTTGTCATGGCGCGCGTCAGTGAATCCTTCGCATTTTTCCACGGCTCGTCTGCATATTTATGGTCAAATTTATTGATAAACCATGCCACATCATCACGCACACGCTTCATATTTTCCAGATACAGTCGGTCTGTATCCACACGGAAGTTTTCTGCCGTACTGCCCGAAAACTTCTGTGCACCGCGCTCGATTAACATGCCGTAATGCGCTGTACAAAAACCCTTGCTGTGCAGGTATTTCTCTTTAAATGCTGCATCAGACTGATATAAATGCAGCACCGTATCCACATACCGCTCAAATGTATTTTGTATACGGTTACACACAAAGCAGGACTGTTCCAGTTCTTTAATATAATCACATGCTGACGGTGTTTCTGCCTTTTTAAACAGCGTCTTTGCCTTTACCGGCTGTTCATTTCTTTTTTCAATCTCGTTAATCACCTTGTCCATATGTGTCTTCATCACCAGTGCAAATCCCAGACGGTTTTCTACAGCATAAATCTTTTTCAAATGCTTCCGGCAGAATCCCATTTTGTCTGTTTCGGCACGGATATCGTCTTCCATGTAACTTGGTCCCATCGTATATTCTACCGCATTATTTTCCAGTTCCTGATACATTGCGCAGAGTGGACACTCGCAGTCTTTGTCAAATGCATCATTAACGGGAATCGTATATATCTTTTCTTTCATTTTTATACTCCTTTTTATGTATACTGCCTGCATAACAGACAGGGCCGCCGGCACTCTTTGCGGCAGCCCCTTCTAAACTCTTTGATTGTATCATACTGTATGCACAAATGCTATTTACATTTTTTATCAAATTCGGGATTAAAGGCATAGAAATTATTAAAGTCTAAGCGTTGCTGCACTAAAGAAAGTGCCTCACCGAAACGCTGGAAATGCACGATTTCACGCTGACGTAAGAACCGCAGCGGCTCTAATACATCTGCATCGTCCGTAAGCCGGATAAGGTTGTCGTAGGTCGAGCGGGCTTTCTGCTCTGCTGCCAGATCTTCAACCAAATCTGTAATCGCATCGCCTTTGGACTGGAACTCGCACGCATTAAATGGGATTCCTCCTGCCGCCTGCGGCCAGATTCCGGTCGTATGGTCTACGTAATACGCTTCAAACGGTGTCCCCTTAATCTGGTCAACGCTTAAGTTCCTCGTCAGCTGATGTACCATAACGCTGACCATCTCCAGGTGTGAGAGTTCCTCTGTCGCGATATCCGTCAAAAGCCCGGAAACTTCACGGTACGGCATGCTGTAGCGCTGGGACAGGTAACGCATGGAGGCGCTGGACTCCCCGTCGGGGCCTCCGTATTGACTGATGATCATTGCCGCAAGTGCCGGATTGGGATTCTTAATATGAATCGGAAACTGTAATCTTTTTTCATAATTCCACATCGTTTAACCCTCCATTTCCCACGGCATTGGTGTTGCAACCCAGTTCCAGTAGTTTTCATTTGTTACATGATAAAAACTTAAAGGACCTACATTTTCATTGTAAAGCCGCACTGCTTCTGCGTACTGATGCTTCATATCGGCATAAAATGCCAGTGCTTCACCGTCATCGGGATGGGTATCCAGATACAGCGCCGTTTCCACCATAACAAATCCTAGCTCATACACATCTGCGATATAACGGCTTTTGTTACACTGCTGATTCTGTACAGACTGCAGTCTTCTTTCTGACATTCTGTTTTCCGGCACCAGACGCATATTCTCCTGGCATCCCTGCATTGGCAGACGATGCTCCATTCTGTTTGGCATTCTCATTTCTCTTCCCATTCTGTCAGTACACGGACAGTTTTCTCCTGCCCTTCTACCGGCAGGATTTTTACTGCCTGCCTGCTCCGGCCGGATTCCCTGACAGCCGCAGGAATCCCCTCTACCTGGCATATATGGATTTCTCATATCCTTCACGTTTGCCATGCTCCTCTCTTTATACGCGGCATACTGTTTCACAGAGTCCGCAATGCCGCTGTTTGCCTGCACTCTGCATTTTAACCGGCTTTCTGCCCGTTAACGGCTTCTGTCGCATCTGCAGCCGACAAACGGCTTATTTAATATTGGAAACAATGTTCCGTATTTTAATGCTCTGCATGGTTCATACACCTCGCCCCAGTGCTGCCATGGCACATATGTCATGCCCACAACCTGCGGCGGATTTTTTTTATTCATACAATCCATACTTACTCCATATAATTTATTTAATACTATTATATGATTTCACACAAAAAGAGTTCTTCCCCTCTTTTGCTCCGCCACACTAAAAGCCTGCCAGTCTTTCCTAGTCTACTTGCCTGATCTACATACATGGGTTACGGTTGCCTTTTGGACTTTTCTGTCCGTCATACTTAGAAACGTGCGCCGCCAGGCGCACCCATCAAAAAAAGCCCCGGCATTATCCGGAGCTTTTTTATCCATTTTCTATTACCACGACATCACTTCATATCCGTCATTGGTTACAAGTACCATAATTTCCCACTGTGCTGACGGCTTTTCATCATCCGTATAGATTGTCCAGCCATTCTGTTCATCAATGTAAATCTCACTTGTTCCCATATTAATCATCGGTTCAATTGTAAATACCATGCCCGGTGCCATCACCATTCCAGTGCCTTTTTTTATCACATAGCTGACATATGGGGCTTCGTGGAATTCCAGTCCGATACCATGACCACCGACCTGACGGACAACAGAATATCCGTTTTCCTTTGCATGGTCCTGAATCGCCTGTGCCACATCACCTAAATGTCCCCATGGTTTTACCTGCTGTAAGCCCAGCTCCACACACTCTTTTGCCACACGCACGAGCTTCTGGTTTTCTTCGGAAACATTTCCAATACAGAACATCCGGGATGAATCTGAAAAATATCCATTATAAATGGTTGAGCAGTCCACATTGACAATATCGCCGTCAATTAACTGTACATTATTGGAAGGAATTCCATGGCACACCTGTTCATTAATGGAAGTACATACGCTCTTTGGAAACCCTTCATAATTTAACGGTGCCGGAATACCCCCCATTGCCGTTGTCTTCTGATAAACCATCTGATCGATTTCTTCTGTCGTTATACCTGCACAAATGTGTTCTGCCACATAATCAAGTACTGCAATATTAATCTTGCTGCTTTCACGCATTCCCTGTAACTGTGCTTCATTTTTAATAATTTCCCGCGGTGGAACCTTATGAAATTTTCTTCTGTACATTTCAATTTTTTTATCAAAATCCATGTGGCATTCACCGTATAACTTTCCACTCTTGCACCAGCATGGCTGGTCCTTTGTCAGCTTTTTCAATTGTTTTCCTCTTTTCTTTTTATTTTTCTTTTCTGCTTTTCTAAAATCCGTTACTGCTGTAATGCCTCCACAATTGCCGGGAAAAACTGCTTCTTTCTGGATACGACACCCTGCAGCTTTACACAAGCATCCTTTACTTCTACGCCAAACGCCTGATAAATCACAGCATTGGCATTGTTACCCGCACAAAGTACCTCAGAGGATTCCGATACAATATCAGTGAGCAGAAAATAAACAATTCCCGCACTGTTATCCTGTACAACACCCTGTATAAATTCTGCCAGACGCGGTTTTACTTTTTCTAACTCCTCCGCACTCATAGAATTAATCTGTCCGACACCAATTGCAACATTGTTAACGGAAAACTTTTTATAATCCTGATAAAAAATTTCTTTTGCAGATTTACCGGATAAATTGCTTCCGGCACGGAACATTTCCCGCCCATATGTTTCAATATCCAGCTCTGCCTTTTTTGCCAGCTGCATACACGCTGCCACGTCATCCGACGTACACGTCGGTGATTTAAAAATCAATGTATCGGAAATGATTGCCGAACACAGCAGCGCCGCTGTATTTTTATCAATATCCGCCTGATTTTCCTGATACATATGATAAATAATCGTTGCCGTACTGCCAAGCGGCTGATTTCTAAAAAATACCGGTGATACCGTCTGAATTGCCCCCAGCCGGTGATGGTCGATAATTTCAAGAATTTCCGCTGTTTCAACGCCATTGACTGCCTGACCCCTTTCGTTGTGGTCAATAAGAATCAATTTTTTCTTTCCTGCTCCCAGTAAATTTCTTCTGGAAATCATCCCCACATAATTGCCCTGTGTATCCTCGACCGGAAAATCCCGGTGGCGAAGCTTTGCCATAACCGTCTGGATATCTTCAATAAAGTCTTCTGTTTGAAATTTGACAATTCCTTCTTTTTCTTTCATCAGAAAACGTATCGGCATACTCTGGTTAATCAGTCTTGCTACCGTATATGTATCAAATTTAGTTGTAATTAACAGACAGTTGTGTTCCTTTGCCACTTTTGTGATGGTCTTTGACACCTGTGCGCCTTCACAGATAATCAGGCATCCTGCTTCCATTTCAATTGCGCACAGCTGTGCCTCATAGCGGTTCCCCAGAATAACAATATCCCCTGTCCCGATATAATTTTCCATCATATCCGGGTTGGCCGCCGCAATCACAACTTTTCCTTCTTTAAAAATACCGTCTGCTTCCCCTGCAACAACCGTTCCTTCCAATGTATCCACAATATTCTGATACCGTGTCTGGGCTGTTGCAAGAATGGTGCTGTCATAAACCTGAAAATACGATTTTGCTATATCTCCAATCGTAATCAACCCTTCCAGCACATTTTCTTTTGTTACCGGAAGTGTCACGACATTCTGCTCTTTCATCAGGGTCCACGCCGTTTTTACTGAAATCTCTTTAGAAACACCCGGTGTTTTTCGAATCTGGATATCCCGTACCTGTGGTCTGACATCCTTCATATATTCCGGCGGCTGTATCCCCAGTTTATCCATCACATACTGTGTTTCTTCATTCAAATGTCCTGCACGTTTAGCCACATAATGCTGTCCTGTTATTTTTTCTTTTAGTCTTGCATAACAAATTGCTGAGCATACAGAATCTGTATCCGGATTTTTATGTCCAATCACATAAACTGTTTCCTTTCCTTCCATATCCACCTCTCCACTTAAAAAACTGTTATAGCTGTACCGTTTCTACCTAACATACATACTATAACAGTTCTTTATGGTTTTCAACCGTTTTGCCTTTATTTTGTCTGTTTAATCTGTCTGTAAGCACGCTGCACTAATTTGTGAAAACAACAATCTTGGTCTTGTCTGTTTCTCCCAGACGTGCCAGCAGTTTTTGAAGATTCTCAACCGCTCTCTTATAAACATAAAATGCATCATATGTCTGCTGGAAGTAATCCATCGCACCCTGAATATCCTCGCGGTCTCTTGCTTCCCATGAAAGTGTTGCATATTTATGGATATTATTATGCGTTTCAATAACTTCTTTAAATTCTGCACTGCCTGTAATCTGCGGATTGGTCTGTGCCGCAATCCATTTACCGATTTTACAGGTCTTCGGATTATTCAGCTGTTCTTTTCTTAACCGCTCAAAATCAACGGCATTGTTATAAACTCTCCACATCAGGATAAAGTGGTCATTAATAAATACATCCAGCCAGTCCTGCTGTGTAATCTCAGCAAATCCACGTACCATATCACTTCTTGTTGTATCAATGTAACGCCCGATTTTATAGACATGCGTTCCCATTTCCGTACAGTCATCAGAAAGTTCTTTATAACTCTTGGAAATGCTTTCAATCTGCCTTGTAAAGTCTTTTGTTACGTCTGTCTGTGTATCAATATCCTCAAAAGCATTGTCAACACGATCCTTAATCTGGTTCATCTGCTGATTCATCTGTCGGATTGATTCCAATGACTGTTCCACCTTTTCATTGCCCTCTGCAAGCTTGGAGGTTGTTTCATTCATGGAAAGTGCCAGTTCCCCGATATCCGTACGCAGCTCTGTCACATATTTAACAATGTCTTCTGCAGATTCCGCAGTATTGCCGGATAACTGTCTCACCTGATCAGCAACGACTGCAAAGCCCTTTCCTGCTTCTCCTGCTCTTGCAGCTTCAATCGATGCATTTAACGCCAGCAGATTACTCTGGCTTGCAACCTTCTTTACCACATCGACAATTTCACCGATTTTATCAATCTTGCCCTGAAATTCCTGTACCTGTTCATTGATTGCCTGAATCTTTTCAGAAGACTCATTGACAACCTGTATGCTGTTGTTCATATTTTCCGTACTGCTGTCAGCGGTTGCAATGACATCATGTGTATTCTCACGGATATGTGACATTGCTTCCGAAATATTGTTAATAGATGTTTCCATGTCACGGCTTGCATTTTCCATATCCCGGATGGATTCTGTCTGGGACTGAACCTGATCTAATGTCTTTTTTACATAAGAGTTATCACCGATTGAACCCATTGCCTGATTCAGACGCATTACAAAATTGTTATTGGAACGCTTATATGCGTGTATCAGTTCATTAAACTTTTCTCCATATGCCGGATTCTGGAATGCGCTTGTATCAATATCCTCATAATTACCGCCAATCACGCCATCCATTGCCTGCATAAGCAACTGCAAGTCCTTTTCTTCTGAATAACCATTTGCTGTCTTTTTTCCAAACATATCTATTACCTCTCTGATTTGCTGTTATCTTAGTCGTATTTTATCACATAATAACAAAAAAGAATACTTATTTTTGCTTATTTTTTGCATATATTACAAAATCTTTTTCCGAATCCAGCGCAATTTCTTCCAGTTCCACAACGCTCCCAGTTTATTGTAAACCCAGTAGCCTGCATTTGCCGCCTTTTGCAGCAAAAAATTTGTCTCCTCTTCCATTTCTTTTAAAACACTGCCGCCCTGTGCCTGCACCCATCCTTCTTTAATTGCCCGGATTAAATCATTGTTGTTTGCAATTTTTTGTGTGAATTCTGTATATGCTGCCCCGACTACGCGCATCTTATGTGCATCCGACCCTGCCACTTTCGGCTTATGCAGACAGCCTGCCAGATTATCAGCACAGGCATTTGCCCACGGTCTGGTGCAGGCATTAAATGTTTCCACGAAATCAAATTTTTCCAGAAATTCATTGTGTTTTTTACCAAATCGCGTATTGGTAAATGCAAAAAATCCCGGTCCGTACGGATGTGCAAGTCCTAAAATACCACCTCTTTCATGCACAATTTTTTCTAACTGTGCCAGTGTCATTCCACGGATTTCCATAAAAGCATCATTTATACAGTCCGGCAGTACCGCAATCACATGACCGCCATCCCTTGTATCATACTCAATGCCCTTTAATACCGTAAACGGCTTTTCCAGATGCAGATTCTTTGCAATCTTTTCAAATTTGCGGTAGCCGTCATAGGAGTTGTGGTCTGTTACCAGCATTCCGTCAAAGCCTTCTTTTACCAGCTTCGTGATATATTCCTGAATCGGCACCTTTGCATCAATTGACCCCTCTTTTGTATGGCAATGCATATCCAGTTTCATTTTTATTCTCCATTCTGTATTTTTTAACATCAGTGTCAAAAACAAATTTTAACATTTATATTACCTATCATTATAAATCATTTGACAATTTCATAACCAGCTACACTATAACACAGCGCCACCTTTTTTTCCATATTTTTTCACTTTCCGGTCCCTTATTTCATATATTAAAATAACTCTGCTATCAAAGGATTTTGTTTATGAATTATCGGAACTGTCTTAAAATTTTATGCAGTATTTCTGTTGTCTGCCTGTGCTGTACATGTATGGGCTGCAGCAAAACAAAAAGCACCGGCAGCACATCTATCACTTTAAATGAAGTTGCGCACTCCGTTTTTTATGCACCACAGTACGTGGCAATTGAATTGGGATATTTTAAGGAAGAAGGCATTGACCTTACACTTGTAACCGGATTCGGCGCTGACAACGTTATGACTTCCCTGATTTCAGGTGATGCACAGATTGGCCTTATGGGTTCTGAATCTTCTATCTATGTATACGCACAGGGTGCATCAGATTACGCCGTCAATTTTGCCCAGTTGACACAGCGCGCCGGCAACTTTCTGGTATCCAGAACGGCAGAAGATGATTTTTCATGGGAAAACCTGCGCGGAAAAACGATTCTTGGCGGCAGGGCAGGTGGTATGCCACAGATGCTTTTGGAATATATTTTAGAAAAGAACGGACTATCTAAAGAAGACGTCAATATTATTCAAAACGTAGATTTCGGCTCAACTGCCGCGGCATTTTCGTCCGGCATTGCCGATTATACCGTGGAATTTGAACCGTCCGCAACACTTCTGGAACAGGAAAGCGCCGGATTTGTCGTGGCTTCTTTGGGCGTGGAAAGCGGCTATGTGCCATATACTGCCTATTGTGCCAAAAAGAGCTTCCTTTCTAAAAACTCCGATGTGATTGCTGCCTTTACCAGAGCCATTCAAAAAGGGCTTGACTACTGTAATTCCCACTCCGCCGAAGAAATTGCTGCGGTAATTGCACCACAGTTTCCGGAAAATACCCAAAACGATATCGCCGTCATTGTTACACGATATCAGAATCAGGACACATGGAAAACCGATACGGTATTTTCCAAAGAAAGTTTCACACTGCTGACTGATATTTTACGAAACTGCGGCGAGTCAGACACGGATGTTCCTTATGAAGACCTTGTCACCACAACATATTCCAAACAGGCAGCGGCCGAATCTGTTTCATATTAAGCCACATGTAAGATTTAACTCTGCCACTTTTTCATTTCATGATTTAAAGTGCCGTCCGAGCCGTTCGCGGAATTTTTTGCTGTGGTTTGCATGCCTTTGAACCTGTAACAGCACCAGACGGCACATCACTGCAAAGACCGGAACTGCTGCTGCCATTAAAATCCCCGTAACCATTACCCATACCGGTGACAACGGATACAATGCGAACAGCGGCTTTAAAAACAGCACACTGAATACTGCCCCGGATGCCATCAGTATACAGATGCCTGTTCTGATTTTATCCAGCGGCATACAGATTCTTATAAGTGCCGCCATTCCGACAGCCAGCAATATCATGATACACATTGTAGAAAGCTGCTCATGTCCGATGCCGGCACAATTTCCTGCAACGTTAAGCACTGCCAGCAGTATAAAATCCGTCAGTGCCGCAGGAAGTGCCAAAAGCACGACATTGGTTAAAAAATGTCCTTCTATGCGGCTTTTATCCGGCTGCATTGCCAGTAAAAATGCCGGTGTACCGATGGTGAATGTTCCCAAAAAAGACAACTGTGTCGGATACAGCGGATATTTACTGACTGCCACAAATGTAAACAGTGTCATCAGCATAGAAAACAGATTTTTCACCAGAAACAGCGAAGCAGATCGCTGGATATTGTTGACCACGCGTCTGCCCTCTAATACCACGGACGGCATCCTTGCAAAATCAGAATCCAAAAGAACAATCTGTGCCGCATTGGATGCCGCTTCACTGCCGGATGCCATCGCAATACTGCAGTCCGCTTCTTTTAATGCCAGCACATCATTGACACCGTCCCCTGTCATGGCAACAACATTGCCTGCTTTTTTGAGTGCCAAAAGAAGTTTCTTTTTCTGTTCCGGCGATACTCTGCCAAATACCGTATAAATCGGTGCAGCTTTTTCCAGTTCTTCATCAGAAAGCTGTGAAACATCAATATATCTGTCTGCTTCTGCAATCCCTGCCTTTTTTGCAACTGCCGCCGCTGCTTTGGGATGATCGCCGGATATAACCTTAATACAGACGTCTTCTTTCTGAAAATATTCAAATGTTTCCCGCGCATCCCTTCGGATCGGATTACTCACTAAAATAAATGCAAGCGGTTCAAACAAATGCTGTTCTTCCCCATACCTGCCAAATGCAAGCACACGTACACCTTTGTCGATTTTATCCGAAATTTGCACGTCATATTTTCCGTAACGCTCTGCCAGAAGCCGCTCCGGCGCACCAATCAGATATAGTCCTTCTTCAAAACGTACACCGGAATATTTGCGCTGTGAAGAAAACGGAATGACTTTTTGTGCCTTTCGTTCACTTTTTCCGTCAAAATAGTCTTTTAATGCCTGCATCGTGATATTATCCGCATCCAGATTTGCTACAACATCTCCGATTAAGGCATGAAGCGAAGTTTCTTCTTCCTCATTTGCCAGCGGAATAATTTCCCGGACAGACATTTTATTTTCCGTAATCGTTCCCGTCTTGTCCACACACAGGACATTGACCCGCGCCAGCGTTTCAACACATGCCATTTCATGAACCAGCACTTTTTTTCTGCCAAGGCGCATGACACTGACAACCAGTGCAATGCTCGCTAAAAGATACAGTCCTTCCGGTATCATACCGACCAGTGATGCAATCATGGATACGACACTTTCCTGTATGGTCGAACCAATGACAAAATGCTGCTGCAAAAACAGCAGGATTCCAATCGGTATAATGGCAATGCCAATAATACGCACCAGACGGTCTAAGGAACGCATCATTTCCGTCTGTGTATTTTTACGCGATGCTTTTGCTTCTAACATCAGCTGTGCCGCAAAAGATGACAGTCCCACTTTTGTAAGTGTCGCATATCCTTTTCCTGAAACAACAAAACTGCCGGAATACAGTATATCGCCCGGATTTTTTACCACTTCATCCGCTTCACCTGTAATCAGTGCTTCATTGACACGCAGACTGCCTTTCTCAACAACTGCATCTGCACAAATCTGGTTCCCTGCCTGAAAAACGCAAAGGTCTCCAAGCACCAGCTGTTCTGAATCCACCTGCAGCATCTGCCCGCTGCGCACAACCTGCGTTTTGGGTTCATTCATCAGCGTCAGCCTGTCTAACACCCGTTTTGCCCGGATTTCCTGAACAATGCCAATCATTGTATTGCACACAATAATAGGCAAAAAGGTCATATTTACATATGACCTTACAAAAACTAACAATGCCGTAAACACTGCAAATATGAAGTTAAAGTATGTAAAAATGTTACCGGCAATAATCTGTCCGACAGATTTGGACTGATTTTTTACCTGTACATTTCCATAACCGGCATACAGCCTTTTTTGTGCTTCTTCGCAGCTTAATCCACGGTTTTCATTAGTCATCTGAATATTCAATCTCCTTACCCGCAACGCGGAACGTATAATAAATAGTGACTGCAAAAATAACCAGCTTTACAGCAAAGCTTACTGCTATGCTTGCAATGGATTCCTGATTATAAAGCTGGAATGAAATCATCGCAAAAAATGTCACTGCCGCTGTAACGCCGTACCACCATTTTGCAAGATTTCCTTTAATAACACCAAAAATCACATTCATTAATGCGATATTTAAAACCATATCGAGAATACAGTTGACACCCAGTAACAGCCATAAAACGGATGGTGTTGTAAACAGTGCCGAAACCGTTTCATAGGTTGTTGTCACCTCTTCCGCCGCCAGCTGTGCCAGCATATCCTGTGCCTGTCCTGCCTGGATTGCGGTACACCACGTAATGTAGGAAATCGCTGTCATACCGTATAAAAGGCTGTCGCCGATTGAAAGACCGATTCCCGCAAGATAGACATCGCCTTTACGCTCAAAACGTTCATTTAACATATAGCCGGTAACAACTCTTGCTGCTGTAAATCCGGCTGTCGCAAACAGCGCATATACAATATTATACGTTGCCGGGTTGTTATAAAAAATATTGTCTATACTCGGTATCAGTGCCAGCGCCGATGTTGCCAGATTGGCAAAAATAAATACAAAAACGGCATAGGCAATCACACCTAAAATCCCCGGCATAACTCTTGCTTTCCATCTTTTCATAATGACAACTACAAGTACAATAATTGCCGAAAGCATAAGAATCCCACCCGCCGAGAGCATGGATGACG
>ENA-UESK01000502-UESK01000502.1-human-gut-metagenome-genome-assembly--contig:-NODE-502-length-18584-cov-9.937483_pt1 | contig 18584 bp, 11 predicted proteins | sample MGYA00243006_ERZ508007 | MGnify/ENA primary metagenome ERZ508007 (study PRJEB26167, sample SAMN06115452) | human gut metagenome | host: Homo sapiens | place: China:Jiangsu | collected 2015-08-21... | reverse complement strand
ACAGTTCGGTCTCTATCTATCGTGGGCGTATGAAATTTGCGTGGCTCTGACACTAGTACGAGAGGACCGTGTTGGACTGACCGCTGGTTTACCAGTTGTGCCGCCAGGTGCATCGCTGGGTATCTAAGTCGGGATTGGATAAGTGCTGAAAGCATCTAAGTACGAAGCCAGCCACAAGATTAGATTTCTTAGGGTCGTCAAAGACGATGACGTTGATAGGATGCAGGTGTAAAGGTGGTAACATCAAAGCCGAGCATTACTAATTGCCCGTTCACTTTCTTTCGGACATGTACCGGTTGGGTATATACGTTTAGCTTGCTAGACACTAGGATTTTACTTTTCATCATGTCATAACCTTATTCAGGTGGTTATAGCACGAGGGTTCCACCTCTTCCCATTCCGAACAGAGAAGTTAAGCCTCGTCACGCCGATGGTACTGCGTAACAGTGGGAGAGTAGGTAGCCGCCGTTTTTAAGAAGCCCCTTGATTCAAAATGAATCAAGGGGCTTTCTGTTTTTTATCACTTCTGAATTAGGGCCTTCTCTAAGGCCGGATAAAAGATAACCTCTTCTCTTCTCTTCTTCTGCAAATAAAATAGCTGTATTTACTAATGCCAGATGTGAATATGCCTGCGGGAAGTTGCCCAACTGTTCTTTGGTTTCGAAATCAATATCTTCACTAAACAATCCGAGGTGATTGGAATATTTCAGAACTTCGTCAAACAGGCAGCGTGCTTCTTCTTTATGGTCGGTTACAAACAATGCCCGTATAAGCCAGAATGTACAAATCGTAAAAGCAGAAGTAGGCAACCCAAAATCGTCTTTGCTGTTATAGCGATACATAAGTCCTTTATGGAAAAGGGCTTTCTTGACTGCTTCCACTGTTTTATGATAGCGTATATCATCTGCTTCTATAAATCCATAGGGTTCCATCAATAGTAATGAGGAATCCATTGCTTGATTATTATATGTCTGTGTGAAGCTTTGAAGTTCCTTATTCCAGCCATATTTCATCACATCTTTCTTTATTTTTTCGGCTTCCAGTTGCCAACGTTCGCTATAATTATATTTGTTAAGCATTTGGGCGATTTTAGCTCCGCGATCTAAAGCTACCCAACACATCACTTTGGAAGAAACAAAGTGTTGTCCTTCTCCCCGGATCTCCCAGATTCCCTTATCGGGCTTTCTCCAGTTTTCTACTACTTTTGCTAAAATGGTCTTTACCATTTCCCACATGTCTTCAATTTCATCCAGTGTGCCGGGCATGAGGCGATAATATTGGTAAATCAGGTCCATCAGGTAACCAAAAGAGTCGTTTTGTTTCTGATGGTATGCATCATTTCCTATTCGTACAGGTTTGGAGTTCTTATAACCGGATAGATGGTCGAGTATCACTTCGGTTAGTTGGTGCTCGCCCCGGATGCCATACATAATTTGATAATCATGTTTGGAAACGAATGTGGATTGGATAAATTTCATAAAGCGTTTGGCTGCACCGGTATGTCCGATTTGAAACATGGTTTCGATGGACATGGAAGCATCCCGAAGCCAGCAGAAACGATAATCCCAGTTGCGCACTTCTCCTACAGCTTCCGGAAGGCTTGTCGTTAGTGCTGCCAGCACAGCTCCGTTGTGGTAGGACATTAGTTTCAGAACCAATAAACTCCGTTCGATTACGTCATTATATAGAGTGTATTTCTTGCTTCTGTCTGTCCAGTTCAGCCAATATACCAGCGTACGGCAATATTCTATTTTCTCCCTTTCTATGTCGATTGGGATCACTTTCTCGTTATAGGAGAGCAGGAGAAATTCGTCTTTCTCAAGAATGATTTCTTTTTTCTCTTTGATGTCCTGAAGAGACAGGGAAGCATATAAATATTGTCTGTCCTTGTTGTCAAAGGAGCAGTAGGATTCGATATACTGTGGAGTGATATTAAGGATCACTTGTCCCTGCGCATAGTTCGGGGCCGGATGATAGTTGATCTTGAAACGCGGTTTCCCTTTTATCCAATGTATGTAGCGGTATAATTCGGCAGGTAAATAATGCCCTGTTTCGTCTTGTGAACGATAGCAGGGCATATAGTCGAGCACTACGAATTCTCCTTCATCGGAGGAGAATTGGGTAGAAAGAATATTGGTGTGGGGGACATAATTTTGTGTGATGCGATAGTCTCCGGAAACTTCGAATCCGAAAGCTCCTCCTTTCTCCCGGTCGAGCATACTGGCAAAAATAGAAGGAGAATCGAAATCGGGAAAACAGAGCCATTCGATATTTCCGTTCTGCGAAATGAGAGCTGCCGTTCGGCAGTTACCTATCACTCCATAATTTAAATTATTCATATTGATTGCTTTTTATTGAGTTTTTAATAGATCTTTGAGAAAGTCGAAAGCGAAAGTCAGGCGATTCTTAATACTTCCTTTTTTTGTGGCAGTTTTTTGTTTGCCTAGTAAAGACCGTAAGAAAGGAAGTACGTCAGATTGGGCAGACAGGTGATAGTTGGCGGCTTCGGATACGCTACCTATTTTAATGGTGATAGCGCTCATCGGCAATGCCTGAAACATATCTTCATCTGTAGTGTCGTCTCCCATCGCTATAACAAAATCATAACGTCTGTTGGCTAGCAGACGCCCCACCTCGGAACCTTTATTGCAATCCGGTGATTTGATTTCGATCACTTTATTTCCTTGTAGAATTTGTAGTTTCTGCCGGGTACAGAGCGAAATCAGTGTGTTGACGAGTTGTTGGGCTCTTAATGTGCCGAGCCATGCGTCACTTTCACGATAATGCCATGCCAGGGCAGTTTCCTTCACTTCCAGATGGGAACGGGGAGTACGGTCTACAAACATTTGAAGAATAGAGAGAATACCTGCTCCCCATTCTATCTTCTTTATGTTTTTATGCCAAACCCCGTTCTCTTTGTAGAAAGCCCCATGTTCGGCAGCCATAGACACAGGAAGGGAGCCAAGCCATTTTTCTAATGTAAAGTGATCCCGCCCGCTATTGATAACAATATGATTGGCGGGATCGCTAGCCAGTTGTTGTAGAATAGAAATGAGTTCCGGTGTAGGTTGTGCATCCTCGGGACGTGGTTTGAGAGCCGTCAGTGTACCATCATAGTCCAGCAGAATCAGGCGTTGTTTGGCTTGGTTATACTTGAGCTTGATTTGTGCGATGGTGGCAGCTACGATGCGTTTTTTCCGTAACATATCATTTTTCATACATGTCGCGTTCAGTTCATTGACAAAGTCGGCTGCCCATTTGTTGACTGTCTGTACGGACAGAATGCTTTGCATACGTTGCAGGCGTTGTTTTTGTTCCTCTTCGGGCATTTCAAGTGCCTGGCAAATAGCATTTTCTATTTGTTCTGTATCGTTCGGGTTGATTTGGATAGCGTCCGTCAATTCTACGGCGGCACCTGCCATTTCGCTAAGGATAAGTACACCGGGATTGTCGCATTTGGTAGCTACGTATTCTTTGGCTACCAGGTTCATTCCGTCCCGAAGTGGAGTGACGAGGGCTATGTCGGCCACATAGTACATGGCAGTCAGTTCTTCCAGTGAAAAGCCATGATAGAAATAACAGACGGGAGTCCAGTTCATTGTGGAGTAACGTCCGTTGATAGAGCCGATTTCTTCGTCAATTTTTGTTTTTAGTTCCGCATAACTGCCTACATGGTCGCGTGAAGGGACAATGACCATTGCCAATGTAACTTTACCGTGATATTCAGCATGATGTTCGAGGAAGGTGGCAAAGCCACGAAGACGGTGCAATATGCCTTTGCTGTAATCCAGTCTGTCTACTGACAGGATCAGTTTATGCTCGCCGAAAAGTTTCCGGGTACGTTCAATAGCTTGGTGCACTTCTTTATTTTCCGAGGCCTTATGATAAGATTCATAGTTGATTCCCATTGGTAATGCCTCTACTCTGGTCACCCGGTTGTTGATCTGTACTTCATCCAATTTAAAATCGAGATGTAATACACGTTCTACAGCACTGATGAAATGACGCATATAGTCGTGGGTGTGGAAAGCAATGAAGTCGGCTCCTAATAAGCCTTTCAGTATCTCGGCGCGCTCCGGCAGAATACGAAAAAGTTCGTAGGAAGGGAACGGGATATGATGGAAATATCCGATACAGAGTTCCGGATATATTTTCCTCAACATTCCCGGAAGTAGCATCAACTGATAATCCTGTATCCATACTTTGTCGCCGGGACGTACCAGTCGGCAAATCTCCTCATAGAAAAGACGGTTGACTTGCTGGTAGGATTGCCAAAAACAGTTCTTATATAAGGTATAAGCATAAAAGTAATGGCATAAAGGCCAGATAGTACTGTTACTGTATCCTTCGTAGTAATTTTCAATTTGCTTTTCCGACAAGAAGACCGGATGAAAATTCATTTCCTGTAGTTTCTCGTTAATCTCCTGTTGGTCCTTTTCTTCATTGGCACATATTCCGGGCCAACCTATCCAGTGCTTCTCATAAGAAGTCTGAAGAGAATCCAAACCTGTTGCCAGTCCGCCTTCGCTACGCGAAAATGCGAATTTACCGTTTGTGCCGGCTACTTTGACAGGTAATCTGTTTGCAATAATATAAAGTTTCATATCTATCTCTTTGCAAAGCATATACCAATAGACCTATATTAGTTGTTAATCTCTTATTATCAGTGTATTATAAGTATTATGTTTCCTTCTCTTGCCTTTTCAAAATGAAAATCCCCCTTTCAAAGTGATAATTTGCTTATTTTTTCTCTTCTGAAATTCCGGAAAAGTACAAAGCTTTTCAAAATAGAATCCTTTTTTCAAAATGGAAGGGTATGTTGGATGGATAGAAAGTTTCTTGTGATGTGTATTTTGTTGAATATTAGTCTGTTATCTGCTGTGTGTTTTTTGTGGCACGCATTTGGCATGAAGGGTGGCGAGTAAAAAAATAATAGTAATCATTTAAAAGGTAAAAACATGGGAATAACACTATCATTTATTTTCTGCCTGTTAAGCGGTTTCGCTTGTTTCTGGCTATTTTGGAAATGTGTAGACTGGTTTGAAAATATTTAAAGAAAAAGGAGAATTGATTATGTACACAGCATTATTCGTATTAGGTATTGCGATCTTCGGTTATTTGATGTACGTGCTCGTCAAACCCGAAAAGTTTTAAAGTAACACACACAGTTTAAGGTAAAAAGTATATGAATACAGAAATTTTAGGCGTGGTTGTTCAGATAGCCTTGATGGTGATTCTGGCTTATCCACTGGGAAAATACATTGCTAAGGTCTACAGAGGAGAAAAGACCTGGTCTGATTTTATGGCTCCTATCGAAAGAGTCATTTATAAAGTTTGTGGAATCGACCCCAATGAAGAAATGAACTGGAAACAATTCCTGAAAGCATTGTTGATTTTGAATGCTTTCTGGTTTTTCTGGGGAATGGTACTCTTGGTTTCACAAGGATGGTTGCCCTTAAATCCGGACGGCAACGGACCGCAGACTCCGGATCAGGCATTCAATACCTGTATCAGTTTTATGGTGAACTGTAACTTGCAGCACTATAGCGGTGAAAGCGGACTTACTTATTTTACTCAACTGTTCGTCATCATGCTATTCCAGTTTATTACCGCAGCAACAGGTATGGCTGCTATGGCAGGTATTATGAAGAGTATTGCTGCAAAAACAACCAAAACGATTGGTAACTTCTGGCAATTTCTGGTAATAAGCTGTACACGTATTTTATTGCCTCTTTCTCTGATTGTAGGTTTTATCCTGATTCTTCAGGGAACCCCGATGGGATTTGATGGTAAGATGAAAGTGACTACGATGGAAGGCCAGGAACAAATGGTTTCTCAAGGTCCTACGGCTGCAATTGTTCCTATCAAGCAATTAGGAACGAATGGTGGTGGTTACTTTGGTGTAAACTCTTCTCATCCGTTGGAAAACCCGACTTATCTTACTAATATGGCAGAATGTTGGTCTATCCTGATTATCCCGATGGCAATGGTATTTGCGCTAGGATTCTATACCCGCAGAAAGAAGTTGGCTTACAGTATATTCGGAGTAATGCTTTTCGCTTTTCTGGTAGGTGTATGTATTAATGTCAGTCAGGAAATGGGCGGTAATCCACGCATTGATGAATTGGGAATTGCGCAGGATAATGGTGCGATGGAAGGTAAAGAAGTTCGTTTGGGGGCCGGAGCAACGGCATTATGGAGTATTGTAACTACTGTAACCTCTAATGGCTCTGTGAATGGTATGCATGATTCTACTATGCCGCTGTCCGGAATGATGGAGATGCTGAATATGCAGATTAACACCTGGTTTGGCGGTGTAGGTGTAGGATGGATGAATTACTATACATTTATTATCATTACAGTGTTTATCAGCGGTTTGATGGTAGGACGTACGCCGGAATTTCTCGGCAAGAAAGTGGAAGCCCGCGAAATGAAAATCGCTACGATTGTAGCTCTGCTTCATCCGTTTGTAATTTTGGTATTTACAGCACTCTCAAGTTATATTTATGTGCACCACCCTGATTTTGTGGAAAGTGAAGGTGGATGGTTGAACAATTTGGGATTCCACGGTTTAAGTGAGCAACTTTACGAGTACACTTCTTGTGCTGCCAATAACCGTTGCCGGTTTTACAACATGGAATTCCGTATCCGGTTCACCTGTAATCTTCCAGTCGCACATATCACCATCGTCCGGACCATAAACCTTGCCGATACACTGTGTTTCAATAACCGGTCCCTGGAATGTTTCGGTAGTTACAACTGCCGCCATACCGATACAGTTGCCTTTCGGTATCGTTGCATTCATGGTTGATGAGAACAAATCACTGTCATGGAAATACGGTACACATTTCTGTGTCTGGCTCTTAATCGTCCAGCCCATTTTTGATGCAAGTGCCTCATTGGAATTCCATACATAAGAAGGTTCAATCTCCTCCGGGTGTGCAATCTGTTTTTCAAATTCTTCCGGTGTTAAGCCTACGCCGTGAGCTTTTGCAAGTGCCAGTCCGTAATCTTCTACGTTATAGCTGACTGCGCCTTCAATTTTTTCAATCTTGTGACAGCCGCCTGCTACCATGCCGACCATATTCACCCAGAAAATATCTTCCATACCGCTTCCTACAAAGGTACAGCCGTTTTTCTTGGCGGTAACATCTAAGATATTGGCACGAACCGGGTCTGTTGTCCAGCAGTATGTTGCTTCTTCACAGGTCGTAATCACACTGATTCCGCGTGTCAGGCATTTCATATAATGTGGGAAGCAGTCACTTACCAGACTAAACAGCGTTACAACGGCAATATCCGCATCCGTGTTGTCAAGCACTTCTTCCGCATTGTCGCTGATTAATACGCCGGTCTTTACACCCAGTCCCGCATAATCGCCGATATCCATGCCGACAATAGACGGATTACAGTCAATTGCACCGACAATCTGACAGCCGGTTTCATACAGATACCGCATTGTGTACTTGCTCATCTTGCCACAGCCATACTGAATTACTTTAATCTTCTCCATAACATCCTCCAATTCTGCACCGCTTCCTTTTAAAGTCTGTGTCCTGCGGTGCAAGGACAGTTTCAGACGAATCCTCATTCACGCTTTCGCTTTTCACTATTCAGCATATATTACGCGAACTGATTGTTAATTATTTAACTTTCCGTTGTATTCAGTATAATGTCTAATCTTAGATGAGAGTCAAGCCTATTTTCCATTCTATTTTTCCATTTTTACCGGCACCTGAAGCCGCAGATACATCGAGCGCTTGCGGCTGTCAAAGACGTTCATTTCCATAATTTCTTCGCAAATATAATCACCGCAGATTTGATAGCCGTGTTCGCGGCAGTACGCCAAAAGCTTTTTCGCACAGTCGCGTTCCTCATCAAAATCTTCCGTATAAATACATGCATACATGCCATTCTCGATTGTCTGCACACAGTCTTTCATCGGAAAATCGTCATCTACAAAGATAAAGATTTCTTCCGAATAAAAGGTCAGTTTTTCAAACAGCTCCCGCCGCATAATCGTCCCTGCATTGCAGTAATAAACCTGCGGAATATGAAATTCCATCAGCTTATTTTTTAACTGCTTTAAAATCAATTCGTACATATCAATGTTATAATCGTAAAAATTGGTATCCACACACATCGAGTAAATCGTCCTGTCCGGTATGTATTCCAGTGTAATCGTGCCGCTTTTCGGCGATTTCTTATACCGTTCAATGCTTGCAACCGTCCTGTCAATCGCCTGCATTTTAAATTTTAATTCCTGCATCTGGACAACCGTCTGTTCCTTTTTCTGCCGTAAAATCTGCTCAATCAGATTAATATCCTGTTTATCGAACAATTCTTTAATTTCTTTTAATTCCATGCCCAGTTCTTTCATGTACTGAATCATATCAAACCGGGCATTCTGCTTGATGTCATAATACCGGTAATGTGTTTCCTCGTCTGTGTAATACGGTGTCAGCAGTCCCATTGAATCATACAGCCGCAGTGTCGGTACGGTTGTGCGGTTGATTTTTGCCATTTCACCGATGCTGATATATCTGTCTTTTTTCTCCATATAATTTTTCATTCCTATTTTGCAGACATTTTAATGCCAAAAAATAAACCCTAATGTAACATTAGAGTTTATTTTATCATAAATATTCTTATTTTTCCAATCCGGGACTGCTTTTTATAGTTTTACATTAACCCCGACCATCCTCGTAAAGTTACACGGGCATATATAAAAATACCCTGTATGTCTGTCTGACATATTCTTTTACATTCTAATATGAATCTGTTATTTATCCCCACACCTTTTCTGCGATTTCCTTTACCAGTGCCAGCTTTGCCCACTGTTCTTCTTCTGTGAGCTTGTTACCGATTTCACAGGAAGCGAATCCGCACTGCGGACTTAAATACAGTCTGTCTAACGGCACGTATTTTGCCGCCTCATGGATTCTGTCAATTACTGCCTGCGCATCTTCCAGCTTCGGAGACTTTGTTGTAACCAGTCCGAGTACAACTTTCTTATCGCCCTCTACATATTTTAACGGTTCAAATCCGCCGGAACGCTCATCATCAAATTCCAGATAATATGCATTGACGTTTTCCTTTGCAAATAATGTTGCCGCTACGCTGTCATAAGCACCGCTGCTTGCATAGGTAGAATGGAAATTGCCGCGGCATACGTGTGTATTGACAATTAAATCTTCCGGCCTTCCTTCAAGCGCGCTGTTATTAATCTCTAAAAGCTGTTCCTTAATCTTTTCAAGTCCCTTTGGTGTTACACCGAATAATTTACAAGCCGCCGGGTCTACCACCATGCCCCATGAGCAGTCATCCAGCTGAAGATTTCTACAACCTGCCGCATAAACCTCTTTGATAAATTCACGGTATCCTTCAGCAATATCCTTTGCAACTTCTTCCTGTGTATCGTAAAACTTCTTGGTATTGCTCCATGCAAAAGGCATAATCATCTGTTCCAGAAACTGTGCCGGTGCTGGAATCGTCAGCTTCGCAACCGTATTTTCATCTTCCAGTGCCTTTACAAATTTAAAATGTTCTACAAACGGATGATTTTTCTTATAAGAAATCTTTCCTGTCACATATGTATCATCAATCATTGCAGCTTCACCGTGGAACGGAAGTCCTGTTTCGGTTTTGCTGTGTCCGACTCCGTCAAATGCCCACATAAAATCCAGATGCCATGTTGCACGGCGGAATTCTCCGTCTGTAATAACGTGATAACCTGCCTCCTTCTGCTTTGCAACCAACTCTGTAATTGCCTTATCTTCTGTCTTTTTCAATTCCTCTGCGCTCATTGCTCCTGCTTCGTAATCCGCTCTTGCTTTCTTTAAATACTCCGGTCTTAAAAAGCTTCCTACAAAATCATATCTGAAAGGTGTATATAACTGGCTCACTTTATGTTTCCTCCTGCTTCCTTTGTTTTGTCGTATTATAGCGGACATTTTCCTATCTGTATAATATGAATTCATTAAGGTTGTCCATAGTTTAAAACTATATCTGTAAGCCAAAAAAATGTAAGCCGCACTGACAGCCTACACTTTTTATCACCACTCCTGATAACGAGCTTACACTTTTTTTAACTCTGCACGGAACATAATCTTTCTCGTTCCGGTTAATTGTTCAAAATCAATTTCATAAGACTGGGTGGACAGATTGATGTCTACAATCGTTCCGACACCGAAAATTTTATGCTCTACTTTATCGCCCACATCAAAGGTCTTCTTCGGCAGCATCTGCGGTGTGGTCTGACCGTTTTGGACGACATTTCCCACACATTCCAGCAGGTTGTAGTCAATATCCTGTATAAATGCCGACGGACGCACCGGAAAGCCTTCCGACTTTGACGCATAACTGCTCAGATACAGCCGTGTCTTTGCCCGTGTCACCGCCACGTAAAACAGCCGCCGTTCTTCTTCCAGCTCATCTTCATTGCGCAGGCGCCTGCTTGGAAACTGCCCGTCTACCAGTCCACAGATAAACACAATATCAAATTCCAGGCCCTTTGCCGTGTGAATCGTCATGACTTTCACAACATTTTTTTCATCGTCATCGTCCTGAGCCGTAAACAATGCAAAATGTGCCAGCAATTCTTCCAGCGAAAGCTTATCCTGATTTTCCGCTTCCATTGCGGCAATGGCTGTTATCAGTTCCGTCACATTATCCAGCCTTCGCTGTTCCACGTCCTGCTCCAGTTCCTCGCGGTATCCGAAATCCAGTACCCGGTTGACAAGCTCTTTGCATGAATACTTATCATATTCTTTGTGTAATTCCGATATATTTTTATAATAAGTATCAATAACCTCTTTTTTGACAATGCCCTGTTCAATCTGTTCACCGAGTGCCTGAAACAGTCCAATTTCGTGTTCTGCGGCATATTTTTTCAAATCTTCTATGGATTTCTTGCCGAAACCCTTGCGCGGTCTTTTTATCGTCCATAAGAAATCCAAATCATTCGGTGCATAAACCATGCGCAGATAGGCAAGCACCGTGCGGATTTCCTCCGAATCATAAAACCTTGCGCCGTTTAAAATCTTATACGGAATTTTCTTTGCAAGAAAGGCTTCCTCCAGCGCTCTTGTCTGGGAAGCCGCACGCACAAGCACCGTGTGGTCTGCATATTTTTTCCCGGTTGAAACCGCCGCATCTATCTGTTCTGCAATCCATACCGCTTCGTCTTTTTCATACGGCAGACAGTTATACACCGGCTTTGCGCCATGTGGATTTTTGGTATACATCTGCTTTTCCAGACGGTTCTGGTTCTTTTCAATTAAAGAATTTGCCGCCGCTACAATCTCCGGCGTACTGCGGAAGTTGCGGCTTAACGAATAATCCACGACATTTTCATACCGCTCATTAAAATGCACCATATATTCCACATCAGACCCGCGCCAGCCGTAAATACACTGGTCATCATCGCCCACAACTGTCAGGTTGTGATATTTTCCGCTTAATAAATAAAGTAAATATTCCTGATTTTTATTTACATCCTGATATTCATCACAAAGCAGATACTGACAACGGCTCTGCCATTTTTTGAGTGCCTCTTTATACTGCGTGAGAATGTAGATTGCAAACTGTATGATATCCTCAAAATCCAGCACATAATTATCGCGCTGTTTTTTCAGATAAGAATAGTACACCTGATAAAACGGGTCCTCCGTGTGACCGATTTTCTTTTGCAGGGCTTCCCTGCCGGTATCTAACATCAGCGGAATATAGGCTCTGTCCTGCTTTTCCTCACAGATTTTGTCCGCATATTCCTTTGCCGTAAAATCTTTTAACGAAAATCCCAGTTCATCGGCAACTTCACGAATCAAATCCACCTGCGCTTTCTTATCTAGAATCACAAAAGTCTTCGGATAAGAAAGGCGGTAGATTTCTTCTTTTAGAATTAAATTACAATATCCATGAAAGGTTCCCGCATAACACGTTGCAAAGTCCCCTATCATTTTTTTCAGACGGTACTTCATTTCATTCGCCGCCTTATTGGTAAATGTCATGGCAACGATGGACGACGGCTCGACATACAGCTCCAATATCAGATAGACGATTCGTTTCGTCAGTGCAAATGTCTTTCCCGAACCTGGTACCGCACGCACGCGGATATTGCCTTCTGTTGCTTCTATAATCTGCTGTTGTTCCTTTGTTGCCTGTCTTTGTGACATTTTCTACCTCCTGCGCCGCTTCCACTCCGCAGCGTCAGCGGTTATTATTTTACACATCCAATCAGTTCATGAATGTCTTCAATGTTATTTTTCTTCATATAAGCGGCGATGCCGTCTACAATCTCAACGGTTGCTGTCGGATTATGGAAATTAGCTGTACCGACAGCTACTGCACTGGCGCCTGCCATGATAAATTCAAGGGCATCTTCTGCGGTTGCGATACCTCCCATGCCGATGATTGGCAGACGGACTGCATTGGCTACCTGATAAACCATGCGGACTGCGACCGGTTTTACTGCCGGACCGGACATACCGCCTGTTTTATTGGCAACTGCAAATGTTCTCCTGTTAATATCAATCTTCATGCCCGTAATCGTATTAATCAGTGAAACCGCATCGGCGCCGCCCGCTTCTACTGCCTTTGCCATTTCCGTAATATCGGTTACATTCGGGCTTAACTTCATAATAACCGGGTGCTTTGCGACCTTTTTCACTGCCGCCGTAATCCGTTCTGCCGAAGCTGGATTCTGACCGAAAGCGATACCGCCTTCCTTGACATTTGGGCAGGAAATATTGATTTCAAGCATGTCCACCGGCTGTTCGCTTAACTTTTCCACCGCATCGACATAATCTTCCTCTGTTTTTCCACAGACATTGACAATAATCTTTGTATCATACTGCTTTAAAAACGGAATATCTCTTGAAATAAACGTATCCAGTCCCGGATTTTGCAGACCGATTGCATTAATCATGCCGCCGTAGGTTTCTGCAATACGCGGTGTCGGATTACCCGGCCACGGTACATTGGCAACGCCCTTTGTTGTTACGGCACCGAGCTTATTCAAATCAACGTATTCTGCATATTCCATACCGGAACCAAACGTGCCGGAAGCGGTTGTAACAGGATTCTTCCATTCAACTCCTGCAATATTTACGGATAAATTCATTACAGTTCTACCTCCTCTGCGTTAAATACCGGTCCTTCTTTGCAGACTCTTTTGTTATGTACCTTCGAATGGTCGTCTACCTGTGTGGACTTGCATACACAGGCAAGGCACGCACCAATTCCGCATGCCATTTTTTCTTCTAAGGACAGGTAACATTCCAGTCCGTTTTCTTTTGCATACTGCTTAATAGCACGAAGCATCGGTGTCGGACCGCATGCAAATAAAATGTCACCTTCAATGCCGCATGCCTTTACGGCATCCAATACATTGCCCTTTGTTCCGGCACTGCCGTCTTCTGTTGCCAGATACACTTTACCGTATGCTTCAAATTCATCATTTAAAAACAATTCATCACGATACCCTAAAACAATGCTCTTTTCACAATCTAACTGCTTTGCCAGTTCTAACATCGGCGGAATTCCGATACCGCCGCCAAACAGAATTGCTTTGCGTTCCTTTGATACCTTTGAAACATCATAGCCGTTGCCGAGCGGTCCCTGTACTTCAAGGGTCTGTCCGGCGTGCATGGTTGCAAATTCCTGTGTGCCTTTTCCGACTGCCCGGTATACAATACGCAGTGTATCACCCTCAATGCCGCAGATACTGATTGGACGCGGAAGAAGGCGTGAACCATCGTTAGAATAGACCGATACGAACTGTCCCGGCTTTGCTTCTTTTGCAATATTTTCTGTTGAAAAACACATTTCATAAATGTCCGTTGCAATTTCATCTGCACGTACAATCGTTACTTTCTCTCTATATGCCATTTCTGTTCCTCATTTCTGCCTATTTGTGTAATGCACCGTTAATGTCAGCAATCATATCGAGTGCTGCCTGTCTGGAAGCTTCTGCAAAATTCTTCTCACCGAATTTTGCGTACTGTTCCTTTGTATAAGCCGCAATAATACCTCTTGAGCTGTTGACAATCGCACCTAAGCCGTCTTCGTTAAAGAAATGTACCAAATCCTCTGCCTTACCGCCCTGTGCACCGTAACCCGGTACTAAAATATAAGCCTTTGGCATAATCTTACGCAGGGTCTTACCCATTTCCGGATACGTTGCACCGACAACGGCTCCGACATAGCTGTAGTCATCACCCATACATTCACTGCCCCACTCGGCAACCTTTTCACCTACCAGCTCATAGAGCGGTCTGCCGTCAATTAAACGGTCCTGAAATTCGCCACTGGACGGATTGGAAGTCTTAACGAGAATAAAGATTCCCTTCTTTTCTTCCTTGCAGACCTTTACAAATGGATTGATGCCATCTGAACCCAAATACGGATTCACCGTTGCAAAATCTTCGTTAAATGCGGAAAGCTTCTTGCTTCCAACCTGCACCTTTCCCAAATGTGCAACGGCATACGCTTCTGATGTCGAACCGATGTCCCCACGCTTTACGTCACCGATAACGACCATGTCCTTTGACTTACAATAGTCTACGGTCTTTTGGAATACCTTCATGCCTTCAATGCCAAACTGCTCATACATTGCAACCTGTGGCTTGACTGCCGGTACAATATCATAAATATTATCTACAATCGCCTTGTTAAACTGCCAGATTGCTTCTGCCGCACCTTCTAATGTTTCACCATATTCCGCAAATGCGGCTTTCTTTAAATGTTCCGGTATAAACTTCATCATCGGGTCTAATCCGACTACAACCGGTGCGTTCTGCTTTTTAATTTTGTCTACTAACTTGTTAATCATTTTTGTCTTCCTCTTTCTGCCGGTACAGGCGTATTTATTATATGAGTTTTGGAACGTCTTTGTCTACTATAATTTCACAGCCCGGCTTGTATGAATATACAACCTTGCCGTCTGACATTGTATATCTGACTCTGCCCTTGACTGTCTTTCCGTTAAACGGTGTATTTTTTCCCATGGATGCAAACAGGGTGCTGTCAATCACATATTCTTCATTTGGGTCGATAATCGTAATATCTGCCGCACGTCCCGGAAGCAGTGTTCCTTTGTCGCTGTTGATAATCTGCGCAGGCTTATAGCTCATGCGTTCTGCCATCTGAAGCGGTGTTAAAACACCCTTGTCCACCAGCTCCGTAATCGTCAGGCTCACAGAAGTTTCAAGTCCCGTAATGCCAAATGGTGCTTCAGCAAACGGACGCTCTTTTTCTGTTCTGTGGTGCGGTGCATGGTCTGTTGAAATCACATCCATAACCCCTTCCTTTAAGCCTTCCTTTAACGCTTCGCGGTCTGCCTTAGCACGCAGTGGCGGATTCATTTTGTAGTTTGCATCATCACCTGTGATATCATCTTCCGTCAGTGTAAAATGGTGTGGTGTAACCTCTGCTGTTACATCTATTCCTTCTTCCTTTGCAAGCTTTGTCATCTTCACACTGTCCACGGTTGAGCAGTGGCACAGATGCAGTCTTGCGCCTGTGTTTTTTGCAAGCAGGATATCTCTTGCCACAATGACGTCTTCCACCGCATTCATAATGCCGTAAAGTCCGAGTTCTTTGGCTCTGTTGCCGGCATTCATCACACCTCTTGCAACTAAATTTTTATCTTCGCAGTGTGCAAATACAGGGATTCCGACTTCTGCAGCCAGACGCATTGCCTGTCTTGCCACTCTCGCATTCATAACAGACTTGCCGTCTTCGCTGACCGCAACCGCACCGTTTTTGTACAGATTTTCAAAATCCGTGATAAATTCTCCGTCCTGTCCCGCCGTAATTGCCGCAATCGGAAGCACATGGATATCTGTTACTTCCTTTGCCTTGTCAATCACATACTTCACCATTTCCACGCTGTCTACGACCGGCTTGGTATTCGGCATGACACAAACGGTTGTAAATCCGCCTCTCGCCGCTGCTCTGGCTCCGGTACGGATTGTTTCCTTATGTTCAAATCCCGGCTCCCGGAAATGTACATGCAGGTCAATCAGTCCCGGCATGACATAAAGACCTTTTGCCTCAATTACATTTTCCGCATCGGTACTGATATGTTCTGCAACCTCTTTAATAATACCGTCTTCCACAAGAATATCCCTGATGCCGTCTGTGCTGCTTGCTGGATCTAACACCCTGCCACCTCTGATAATTGTTCTCATCTCTACCTCATTTCTGCGGCATGCGCCGCCCTCGCATTTTAATTTCTTTTATTGTTCTTATATTTATGGTTCTTCCTTACTGCTCCGGCTTCCATGATGCTAAGTACTTTTGTTCAAAATCTTTTGCGGCTGCCGGTTTTCCAAAATAGAATCCCTGTATATAATGCACCCCCAGACCTCTGAGCAGCTCGTACTGTTCCTGATGTTCCACGCCTTCAACGACCAGCTTCGTGCCGATGGTTTTTGACAGTTCCACAATCAGCCGTACAAATGCCTGTGCATATTCATCTTCCAGAATATCATCGATAAATGTCTTATCCACTTTGATTAAATCCAGCGGAAGCTGCTTGATATAATTTAATGAAGAATATCCGGTTCCAAAATCGTCCAATGCAATCCGCGGACCTAATTTTTTAAGCCCCTTGATAATCTCAAGGACACGGTTCATATCGTTAATAGCAAAGGACTCCGTGATTTCCAGAATAATATTCTTTGGATTTACACCCGTCTTTAAAAGGATTTTTTCAATATTTTTTACCACATCTTTCTGAAGCAGCTGAACTACCGACAAATTGACATTGACATGAAAGTCGGGATAGCCGTGCTCGTTCCAGTATCTGCACTGATTGCAGGCTTCTTCTAACACATAGTCCCCGATGGAGGTAATCAGTCCAAGATATTCTGCAAGCGGTACAAAGTCGCTCGGTCCCATAAATCCGAGTGATTTGCTGTCCCATCGCACCAGTGCTTCACAGGATGTGCATTTTTTTGTCACTGCATCTACTACCGGCTGGTAGTATACCAGAAACTCCTGAATCTCTGAGGCCACTGCCTGCCGCATATTATTTTCAATATCCAGCCGCTTGCTGACATTTTCACTCGATGTATTGTCGTAAATGCTGTACTGGTTTTTACCGGCTTTCTTTGCCTCATACATGGCAATGTCCGCCGTCTTTATAATATCGTCCACTTCCGTTCCGTCGTCCGGGAAAAAGGCAACACCCATACTCATCGTACAGAAGTATTCTGTTTCCATCAGATACCACGGTTTACGGAACATCGCAATAATATTTTTAACAATTTTTTCCCAGATGTCAAAATACTGCGGCAGAATAATGATGACAAATTCATCACCGCCCATTCTGTAACAGTGTCCGCGGATTCCCGCAATCCCCTGCAGTCCTGCGGCGACCTGCTGTAACAGCACATCGCCGTACTGATGTCCCAGTCCGTCATTGATATGTTTAAAATCGTCCAAATCCATAAACAGCACGGCACCTTTTTCTTTGTCCCGCACCGCTTTACGGACAATGTGGCGCAAATCATTTTCACATTTCATACGGTTATACAGACCGGTCAGGAAATCATTGTGCGCCTGATACTCGATTTTCTGCTGGTTCTTTTTCTTCTGTGTTACATCAACCGCCGTGCAGACTACTGCCGGATTGCCGTTTAACCACCTCAAATCCGAAAAGCGGACCTCGTACCACAGCCCGGACTGGACATCACAGTGTTCCTGGATGCTTTTTGTATTTTCACCTGTAAAATAAAATGTCACACAGGTCTGAATGACCCGTTTAATATCATTGCAGTTTTTCACAATATCATTTTCAAACAGCACTTCTTTCGTCTGTCTGTCATACACCATAATACCCGAATCAATACTTCCAAGAATTTCCTTTAATACCTCATAGGAATAGGATAAGGAATCTTTGCTGATACGTTCCTGCATAATGCTTTGAATTACATTTGCTACATCCGATACAAACCGAAGCTGTTCTGCATCCAGTTCTACATCGTTTGTACTGTCCGATACACACAGATACATCCGGACTTTATCTTCCGCTTTTACCGGAGCCGTTACGCTCGTTTTGATATTTGCATCCGCAAGTGCCATACGCACCGGCTCCTGTGCCGTGTCTGTCCTGTAATAGCACAGTTTCTCACCATAAAGCGGACTATCTGCCGCCGCTTTTACCTGCCGCTCTACAGTTCCCTGCGGCGCAGTCTGTGCCGCTGCCGCCTGCACTTCTGCAGCTTGTATCAGATGGTGTCTGCCGCCATAGGAAAGTACCGGATACAGACAGGTTCTTTCTTCATCATACTGCATAACAGTGACATCCGGCATTTTCAGATACTTTGATACATTTTCCAAAATGACATAAATGACATCTTTAAAAGGTCCTTCATTTTCCAGCATACGAACAATGTTAGACATGACCTGACTTTTCACCTTCATTTTACCTCATACCCCAAAACTTGTGTTTTGTACTATTATACCTTATTTGCACAGGTTTGGAAACCATCAGTTAGAATTTTATCTATATTATTGTTCATTTGAATTAGTCGGATTAGCGTTAACAACATTAAAAATAGTATCAACTGTATTGT